>Ga0310690_10000045_pt1 | contig 268625 bp, 272 predicted proteins | sample AusTroGonzalo_MG_2_FD_207661 | JGI IMG/M metagenome (GOLD analysis project Ga0310690, IMG submission 207661) | Bovine rumen microbial communities from tropical cattle in Woodstock, Queensland, Australia - Gonzalo_04 (v2) (version 2) | ecosystem: Host-associated > Mammals > Digestive system >... | reverse complement strand
CTCTTGCAGAATATGGCTCCCTGCAAAGCACCAATCTCCCTCATGGTGAGCTTGTCGAACCACGCACACCAGTAATGCCATGTGTTATTTGAATGGCTAACCAATAATTTTGCCGGGGTTCATGATGCCGTTCGGATCGATGGTCCGCTTGATCGTCCGCATCAGGGAAAGTTTCACCGGGTCGGCCAGCGCCTGCAGTTCCGGCATCTTTTCCAGGCCGATTCCATGCTCGGCGGAGAAGGAGCCGCCCATCTGCCGCAGGTTGGCATAGACGATATCCTTGACCGCATCCTTGCGCGGGTTCTCGTCTTCGCCCGCCACGCAGATATGCAGGTTGCCGTCGCCGAGATGGCCGAAGGCAAAGCCCCTGACATCGGCGCCGAGCGCCGCGACACCCCTGTCGAACTGCCTGAGATAGGCATCCAGATGCTGCAGCGGCACGGAAATGTCGAACCAGTAGCCATGCGGATAGGCACGGGTGATGACATTGCTGTCTTCGCGGATATTCCAGATGTCGTTCCGTTCCTTGCCGCTCTGGGCAATGATGGCATCGAGCACCAGTTCGTTTTCGATGGCAGCGCCAAGCGCCTCTTCCAGCGCTGTTTGTGCGGCTTGCTGGTCGAGGCCCTCGGTTTCGACAATGAGATAGACAGGCGCCGCGGTGAATGCGGCGAGCGATGCGGGACCAAGGGCTTCGACGGCAAGGCTGAAGTAGGTCTGCGCCATGAATTCGGTGCGCAGCAGACGCAGCGCGCGATCCTGCCGGAGCGTCTGGAACAGCGACACCGCCGTTGCGGCGGACGGGCAGGCGACAAGCGCGGTGGCGGTAAACCGGTCGACCGGCGCCAGTGCGAGGACGGCGCGGGTGACGATGCCGAGCGTGCCTTCCGCGCCGATGAAGAGCTGCTTCAGGTCATATCCCTCATTGCTCTTGGTCACCTCGGCGAGATCGCTCATGACGGAGCCGTCGGGCAGGACCACTTCGAGCCCCAGCACACGCTGGCGCATGACGCCGAGCCGGAATGCCTCCATGCCGCCGGCATTGGTGGAAATCATGCCGCCGATGGTGGCGCTGCCGCGCGAGGGGATGTCGATGCCGGTGGTGAGGCCGACCTTGGCGGCCTCCTCCTGCAACGCCTGCAGGGTGACGCCGCTTTCGACGATGGCGGTTCCCGCCGCGGCTTGCACGGATTCGATCCGGTTGAGCGCAGCCAGCGACAGAATGATTTCGTCCCTCTGCGAGACGGCGCCGCCGGCAAGGCCGGTGCGCCCGCCATGCGGGACAATGGCGATCCGGTTGTCGTTGCAGAATTTGACGACGGCGCAGACCTGTTCGACATTCCGGGGGATGACCATCAGCCCCGCATCGAGATTGTGCGGATCGGAGCCCGGATGAATGGCCCGCAAGGCGTCGCCCGTCTTGATTCCGCCCGCGCCGGTTATCGCCTCAAGCGCTGTTACACTATGGTCTGCAATCATTTTGTCTCCGATGTCCCGCGCCGTTCGATAAAAATCCTCAGGGCGAGGATGACCGCGGTGACGATGATCAGAAGCACGGAAATGGCGGCGATGGCAGGATCAATATTGTCGCGCAGGCCCATCCACATCAGGCGCGGCAGCGTAATAGCATTGACGCTGGTGATGAACAGGGTGACGCCGATCTCCTCCCAGGACAGCACGAAGGACAGCAGCGCCGCCGTGGCGATGCCGAACTTGATGTTGGGAATGATGATGCGGAAGGCGCGGGTGGTCAGATCAGCGCCAAGACCGCGCGCCGCAAGATCGATGCGCCGGTCCACCTGGAACAGCGCGACAAGGATGAGAACCACGGCAAAGGGCGTGATCATCACCGCATGGGCCAGCGCCACGCCGATCCAGGTGTCATAGCCGATGAAGCTGTTGAAGGCGGAAAGCGTCGTCATGAGGAAATACAGCGTCATGGCCGACACGACGGGCGGGACGATCAGCGGCAGCAGCACGAAGCCGATGAGCAGCGCGGAAAAGCGCGGCTGGAACATCCAGATGCCGAGGCCGAACAGGGTGGCCAGCACGGTGGCGATGGCGCTGGAAAGAATGCCGATGCGCAGGCTGAGCAGCACGCTTTGTCCCCATGCCGGATTGTCGATGAGGGCCTGATAATGCCGCAGCGACAGCGTGCCCGTCGGCATCGACAGAAACCGTTGCGGCGTGAACGACACGGGCACGACGGCCAGAAGCGGCATCAGCAGGAACAGCGCGACGGCGGTGGCAATGATCAGGAGGACGGGACCGGGACGGGATGATTGCATGGGTCAGCCCACCAGATGCGCGGGTTTGATGAAGCGGCGCATGAGTGCGAGCAGGATGCCGATGAACAGCACCAGCACGACGCTGATCGCCGCACCGAGCCCCCAGTCGGGGCTCTGGAAGATCCGCAGATACACCAGCTCGGCCACCATGACGCTGCGGCCGCCGCCGAGAATGGCCGGGGTGACGAAGAAGCCGAGGGCGAAGACGAAGACGATCAGCGCCGCGCCGATCAGGCCGCCATAGGTCAGCGGCACGAAGACGCTCCAGAAGATGCGGCTGCGCGATGCGCCCATGCCGCGCGCCGCCAGAAGCACGCGCTCATCAATGGCGCGCATGGCCGAGGCAATGGGAAAGACCGCGAAGGGAATGAGAAAATGCGTCATGCCGACGACGACGCCGAACTCGTTGCGGGCAAGCGCCAGCGGTTCGCTGATGATACCGGCCGCCTGCAGCCAGGTGTTGATCAGGCCGCGATTGGAGAGAAGCGCCAGCCAGCCGAAGGCGCGGGTGAGCACGGAAATCCAGAAGGGTACGAGAATGCAGAATTCCGCCAGCATGCGCTGCACCGGTGTTCCGCGCACCCAGACATAGGCGATGGCATAGGCCATGACCAGCACGGCGGCGGTGACGATCAGGCAGATGCGCAGCGTACGGATGAACACGGACTGGACGAGCGGATCGGTAAGCACGGCGCGATATTGCCCCAGACCCGGTTCGGGCAGGGTGACGCTCCATCTGACGACACCGAGAAACGGCACCACATAGGCAAGCCCGAGAAACAGCAGCAGCGGCGCAAGCAGCAGGATTGTTCGTGATGTCGCCGACTTTCCCATTCAAAATTCCTGTTGCTGTCAAAATGCGGCCGGTGATCTCCCCCGCAAGGGGGGAGATGACCACTTCTGTCAAGCCGAGATGACTTTCGTGTATTCGTCGAAAGCCGAGGCATAGTGTTCGGCATACCATTCCATGTTCAGCGGGATCTGCTTGGCCATGTTGGCCGGATCGACGCAGTTGACCCGCTTCTTGTCGGCTGGAATGAGCGCATCGGTGGCCGGATTGGCCGGGCCCTGTCCGAGCAGTTCGAACATCTGCAGCTGGCGTTCCGGCGTCTGCGCGCTGGCGATGAACTTCATCGCATTATCCTTGCCGCCGGGATTGTTTTTCATCACGGCCAGGGCGCCGGGTGAAATCAGGCCCTGATCCCAGACGAATTTGATATTGCCGCCGGAATCCTTTTCGAGCAGTTGCGCGCGGGTCGACCAGATCAGCGCCATGGAGGCTTCGCCGTCCATGAGCACGGACTGGCTCTCGGCGCCGCCGCCCCAATAGGCCACGACGTTTTCCTTGAAGGCGGCGATCTTGTCATGGGCGCGCTTCAGGTCGAGCGGGTAGAGTTTTTCCGGCGCCACGCCATCGGCCATCAGCGCCGCTTCCCACATCGCCGAGCCCCATTTGTAGAGGGAGCGCTTGCCGGGGAATTTCTTCACATCGAAAAAGTCGGCCATCCCCGTTGGAACGTGATCGCCGAATTTCGACGAGTCATAGGCGATGATGTAGGAGAAGAAATAGGTCGATGCGGCATGATCCCAGCCGAAGCCGGGGCGCATCTTTTTCCTGTCGACAATGGCGTAGTCGATGGGCTCAAGCATGCCCTGCTTGCCGAGGGTAATGCCGGAGAACGGATCGATGTCCATCAGGTCCCAGCTGGGCTTGCCGCTCTTGAACTGGGCGGTAATGGCGCCTTCCGTCGGGCCGGAACCGTCCATCTTGACGGCAATGCCGCTCTCCTTGGTGAAGGGCTGGCCATAGGCCTTGTCATAGGCGGTCATGGCATCGCCGCCCCAGTTGACCAGCACGAGGTCTTTCGCCTGTGCCAGTGCCCGGTTCGAGCGCATGAGGGCCGGCGCACCCGCCAGCAGCATCGCGGCCATCTGGGTGAAACGGCGGCGGCTGATTTCGCCGCGTTCCACCTTTTCAGCCAGTATTTCCAGGCAGTCTTTTTGAAATGCGTGATCCATTGTGTTCCCCTAGGATTGTTATTGTCACATTCCGTATGTCCGGCTGTCTTGCCGTATGCATGGTTCTAGTGGAACGAATTTGACATTCGCCCCCGTTTCACATCACGCAAGCCACGCGAATGTCAAATTCAAAGTTCCACTAGAATCATATACTTACTAGTGGTCCTTTGATTCTGACATTTGCCTCAATGGCTTGTATCAACGGGATGCAAATGTCAGAATCGGACCACTAGGTCTGGTGCGGCAGTAAAAACCCCTGTTCTATGGGCCAGGACACCCAGACATCGGCGCGATGCGCAAAGGGCGGCGTTGCAACCGTCGGCATCGACACCGCGATCGATGCACCGGTGCGGGTTTTCAGGTGATAGCGGGTGACGGCGCCGAGATAGGTCGCGTCCTCGACCCGGCAGGCGATGGCATTGTGCCCGGCGTTGTTCGGCGCCGCTGCGATGGTCATATGTTCGGGGCGCACGGCGGCGACGGCTCTTGGCCCGATCTGCGGCTTTGTCCGGGCAAGCACGATGGTCCTGTCCTCGAACTGCCCGGCCGCCCTGTCGCCGTCGAGGCGCAGCGCATCGAGCGGCAGAAGGTTGATCTCGCCGAGAAACTCCGCAACGAAGCGATTGGCCGGCCGTTCATAGACGTCCTGCGGGCGTCCGACCTGCAAAAGCTCGCCATGGTTGAAAATTGCCACGCGGGAGGACAGGGCGAGGGCCTCCGACTGGTCATGCGTGACGAAGACGAACGTCGTGCCGGTTTCCTGATGCAGCCGTTTGACTTCCTCCTGCATCATCTCGCGCAGATTCTTGTCGAGAGCGGAGAATGGCTCGTCCAGCAGCAGCACCGCGGGTTCGAAAGCCAGCGCCCGCGCAAGAGCAACACGCTGCTGCTGGCCGCCGGAGAGTTTTGTCGGCAGCTTTTTCTCGTGCCCGATGAGGCCGACCCGCTCGACCATCTCGCCGACGCGGCGCTTGATATCGGCGGCGGAGCGACCGCGCACCTTGAGCGGGAAGGCGATATTCTGTTCAACCGTCAGGTGCGGGAACAGGGCATAACCCTGGAACACCATGCCGTAGGAGCGGTCTTCGGCCGGCACATCGGTGATATCCCGGCCATCCATCATCAGGCGGCCTTCGCTCGGCGCGGTAAAGCCGGCGAGAATCATCAGGAACGTGGTCTTGCCCGACCCGGAAGGACCGAGAAGGGTGAGAAACTCGCCGCGTCCGATGTCGAGCGACAAATCCTTCAGCGCACGGAATGCACCGAACGTCTTGCCAATGGAAACAGCCTTGATCTCGGCGGCTTTCGCATCGCCCAGTTGCATGCGTTGAGGCATTGATTGACCTCTTTCCCCTTCTTTTCGGGAAAGCCTAGGCACAATCTCCGGTGACGACAATTGAAATATATTGCCGCGATACGTGAATGAAATTCACGCCAGCATGAGCAGATGTTATTCCTGGCTTCATGCGTTGCGCGTTTGCGACAGACGCGATTTCAGCCATTCCGTGAATGCCAGCTGGGCCGGATGCTCGATCTTGGCGAAATCCGTGACGAGAAAATACGACTTCGGCGACTTGATGCTGAGGTCGAACGGACGGATGAGTTGACCTGCCTTCATGGCTTTGCGGCAGGTGAGCTCGTCGCCCATGGCGACGCCCTGCGCCGTGATGGCGGCGGAATAGACAAGGTTCATGTCGGAAAAGATGATGCCGCGCTCCGAATCCGGGTTCTCGACATTGGCCAGCGCCATCCAGCGGGTCCAGTCCTCGAAATCGCCCAGATGCAACAGCGGCGCGCGCAACAGGTCTCTTGGCTCGGCGATGCCGCCGATCTTGTTGAGCAGCACCGGGCTGCATAGCGGCGTGAATTCCACCTCGCACAGCAGTTCCACCGCGCGGTTCGGCCAGTTGCCGTCGCCGAAGGCTATAAAAATATCGACAGTGGAATCAGTCACGTCGTCGAGCTTGCGCGGCGTGACGATGCGCAGCGCGACATCGGGATATTTCTCCTGAAACTCGGCGATATGGGTGCACAGCCACAGCGACGCGAAGCCTGCCGTCGAACTCACGCACAATGATCCGCCGACACCCGCCGGGCTCTGCCTGCCGGCGGCATCGTCGATGACGATCAGCGCCTTGCGCACGTCATTGGCATATTTGCGGCCGCGCGGCGTGAGCGCAACGCCCTTGCCGTCGCGCTGCAAGAGTTCGAAGCCGAGATCGCGCTCCAAAAGGCGCAGTTGATGGCTGACCGCACTGCGGGTGAGATGCAGCTCTTCCGCCGCACGCCAGACGCTGCCGTGCCTGGCAAAACTCTCGAGCGACCGCAGGGCCTGGGTGGAAGGAATGCGCATGAATGGAATTCCGGTTGATGAGGTGAATAGAATTTGCACGTTTTGAAAAAACATATCACTTTTTGTCCCGCCTTCCAGATGATTATCTCGCCGCAACGGGGAGATGGATGGTGATCACGGCAGCAGGAAGCACAGCGCTGGATTTTGTCGACGCGCATCAGGCCGACCTGTCGGCATGGACGCGCACCATTTTCGATTTCGGCGAAACCGCCTGGCGCGAATATCAATCGGCGGAGTGGTATGTGGCGCTGTTGCGCGGCGAGGGGTTCGACGTCGAGGTCGGCTCGGGCGGCATGCCCACGGCATTCTGCGCGCACTGGAGCAACAGGGCGGGAATGACAGGCAAATCCCCTGTCATCGGCATGTATGCGGAATATGATGCGGTTCCCGGCAACTGCCAGGACGCGGCAACGGTCAAACGGCCAAGACCCGGCCTGAACGAGCATGCGGGCGGGCACACCGACCCGCATTCGGGGCTCGGCATTTCCAGCCTTGGCGGGCTGCTGGCAACAAAAGCCGCCATGCAGAAGCACGGCATTGCGGGCACGCTGCGCTTCACCGGCGAACCCGCCGAAAAGGTGCGGGGCTCGAAACCCATCCATGCCGCCAAGGGCTATTATGACGGGCTGGACGGGATGATCTCGTTTCATCCGTTCTACATGCTGCCGCTGTGCAATACGGTACGCTGGGAGACCCATTGCGGTGCCGCCTATTCCATGATCTACCGCTTTGTCTGCGACCAGCCGGAGGGTTGGGGGCTCAGTGACGGCGCGCCGATCCCGCAATCCCATTCGGCGGTGCGCGCACCCGGCGCCAACGATGCGCTGATGATGATGTACATGGCCTCGAAGGCGCTGCGCGATTCCATGCTGCCGCATCAGGGCGGCTGGTCGATCAGCGAGGCGATCCTGACGGCGGGGCAGGCGACCGCCGACAATCTTCCCGCCGGGCTTGCCGAAATCCAGTACATGATGCGCGTGCCTGACATTGCCATGGCCGAGCGCGTCACCGCCGTGCTCGACCGCAACGCCGAGCACGCTGCCGCCATGACAGGCTGCCGGGTGGAGCGGCACTGGGTGTGCAAATCGCGGCCCGGCCTTGCCAACCATGCCATGGCCGAAGTGACCTGGGATGCCCTGCAGGCTGTCGGCGCACCGCGCTGGAACGAGGCGGCAAAGGCGGTTGCGCGGGAGATTCAGGTGAATGCCGGGATCGATGCGATGCAGGACCCGTTTCTCGATGAATGCGAGGCATTGATCGCGCCTGTAGAGGCCGAAGCGATCCTGCGCCGCGACCTGCCGCCGTCGCAGATCAATTCCACCTCCGACGACTATACCGACATGACATGGCATGCGCCGACCGTACGGTTCTACGTGGCGCGTCCCGCCCTGAAGGCACCGAAAGGCTTTGCCTATCCGGGCTGGGTGATGAATGCGCTCGGCGGTATTCCTGCAACGATCGATCCGATGGTGCTGACCGCCGCCAGGACGGTGGCGCTGACGGCCCTGCGCCTGCTTGAGGATGGCGGGGCGAGGGACAAGGCAAAGGATGAATTCATTCAACGCACCGGCGGCGGCATTGGCGGCTCCAACTGGATCGCACCGCTGTGCGACTACGAACCGCCGATTCATTTCCGCTGGCCGGAATATGTGACCACTGCACGCGGGCGGGAGTGGTGGATACCCACGCGCCCCTGACGAGGAGACGGACCAATGACACGCCATGAACAGGGTTTTGACGGCGATGCTTTCACGCTGAAGCGCCGCAATCCGAACGGTGGCACCGCGCCGCTGAAAGGCTGGGGTTTTCGCAACGAAACCGACCCGCTGACCGAAGTCCTTTTGGGCTCGCCCGCCTTCCTGCGTCACATGGCGACAAGCTCGCTGTCGCGCAAGCATCTGCGCGAGGCGCCGTGCAACATTCAGACCGCACAGGCCCAGCACAAGGAACTGGTCGCCGCCTATGAGCATTTCGGTGTGAAGATCCACTGGCATGAGCCGGAACCGGAACTGCCGATGCAGGTCTATTCCCGCGATTCCAGCGTCATGACGCCCTATGGCGCCATCATCACAGCCATGTCCAACTGGTGGCGGCGCGGCGAAAACTATGCCGCGATCCGCACCTATGAAAAGCTTGGCATTCCGATCTACGACATGGTGACCGCCGGCACCTTCGAGGGCGGTGATTTCAACGTGATCGAGGAGGGCTGCGTCCTCATAGGCTGCGGCGGCGCCCGCACGCAGGAAGAGGGCGCGCGACAGGTGGAGGAATGGTTCCGCCGGGAGGGCTGGGAGACGCGCCTTGCCTTCATCGACGAGTATTACGTGCATATCGACCTGATGGTGGTGCCGATTGCGCCGAAACTGACCGCCGTGTGCCTCGCCTGCACCGAGCCGGGCATTGTCGACTGGCTGAAGGCCAAGGGCCACGAGATCATCGACGTGCCGTTTGAGGATACGATGAATCTCGGCTGCAACTTCATGGCGCTGGGCAAGGACCGGATCATCGCGCCGTCGTCGAGCAGGACGCTGATCGACAAGCTGCGCGCACGCGGATTCGAGGTGGCTGCGGTGGATATGAGCGAGATTTCCAAAACCGGCGGCGGCATTCACTGCATGGCGCAGGCGCTGGTGCGCTCGGCGGGGTGAGAGTGGATTCAACCCCCCTCTGTCCTGCCGGACATCTCCCCCACAAGGGGGGAGATCTCATTGACATCAATGATTCCGTATCATTTTCAACGTTGAAGGTTGGTTGAAACAATTGTGAAAGCTGATCTCCCCCCTTGTGGGGGAGATGGGCGGCAGCCCAGAGGGGGGTGATACCGATAACCGGCCACCACATAAACTTTCCGTCGCTTTTGCGTCTGGTATCCGGATGAAAAGCCCCATACCATTTCCGGGACAAACGGCATTCATAAGGAGGCGACGATGCTCATCAAGCGGGATTTCTACATCAATGGCGCATGGGTGCCGCCTCTCAAGGCCAACGATCTAGAAGTGATCAACCCGGCGACGGAAAAGCCGGTCGCCGTCATCTCCATGGGCACGGCCGCCGATATCGACCGCGCCGTGGCTGCGGCGAAGGCGGCCTTCCAGACCTACAGCCGGACGTCGGTGGAAGAACGGCTGGCGCTTCTGGAAAAGCTGCTCGCGATCTACAAGCGCCGCTACGACGAGATGGCACGGACCATCACACTGGAACTCGGCGCGCCGATCACCATGAGCACCCAGCAGCAGGCGGATGTTGGCGTCGGCCATCTCCAGGGTTTTATCGACGCGCTGAAAGCCCTGCACATGCGCGAGGAACTGCCGAACGGCGATCTGCTGGTGCGTGAGCCCATCGGTGTGTGTGGGCTGATCACGCCGTGGAACTGGCCGATCAACCAGATCGCGCTGAAGGTCGTCCCGGTTCTGGCCACCGGCAGCACCTGCGTGCTGAAGCCGAGCGAGTTCACGCCGCTCAATGCGCTGCTTTACGCGGAGATGGTGGATGAAGCGGGCTTTCCCGCCGGCGTGTTCAACCTCGTCAATGGTGATGGAGCGACGGTGGGCGCGGCCCTGTCCAAGCACAAGGACGTCGACATGATGTCGTTCACCGGCTCGACCCGCGCCGGTATCGCCGTCAGCAAGGACGCGGCCGAAACGGTCAAGCGCGTCACGCTGGAACTCGGCGGCAAGTCACCCAACATCGTGTTCGAGGATGCCGATCTGGAAGATCGCGTGGCGGGCAGCGTGCTCGAATGTTTCAACAACAGCGGCCAGTCCTGCGATGCACCGACGCGCATGCTGGTGCAGCGCTCGGTCTATGACAAGGCAGTGAAAATCGCCGAAGCCACCGGCAGGCAGGCACAGGTGGGTGATCCGCAGGAGGAGGGCGATCATATCGGCCCGCTCGTCAGCCATATCCAGTATGGCCGGGTGCAGAACCTGATCGAAGCGGGTATTTCCGAGGGCGCGCGCGTGCTGGTCGGCGGTGCAGGCAAGCCGGAGGGCTATGAGACCGGTTATTTCGTCCGCCCCACCATCTTTGCCGACGTGCGCAACGATATGCGCATTGCGCGGGAAGAAGTATTCGGGCCGGTGCTCGCGCTCATTCCGTTCGACACGGAGGAAGAAGCCATCGCCATCGCCAATGACACGCCCTACGGCCTTGCCGCCTATGTGCAGACGGGAGACGCCAAGCGTGCGGAGCGCGTGGCGTCACGGTTGAAAGCCGGCATGGTGCATATCAATGGCGGCCCGCATCGCTATGGCAGCCCGTTCGGCGGCTACAAGCAGTCAGGCAATGGCCGCGAGGGCGGCAAATTCGGGCTGGAAGACTTTCTCGAGGTCAAGACGATCCATCGGCCGTAACCGGCAGACATGGTTGATGGCGCAAAGCCATCAACCAATCAATGTTTCATCGATTTCAATCAGATATGACTTTCCGCTCGCCTTGGCTTTCAACAGGGCGGCGGGCAGTTCCTCCAATGTTTTCAGCTTCTGCGAAGCCACGCCATAGGCCTCGGCGATTTTCAGGTAATCGGGCGCCGAGGGACGCACGCCCACCGGATTGATGTGGACATCGCGCATGGCGCGCTCGATTTCCTGATAGCCCTGATTGTTCCAGACGACGAAAATAACCGGCACTTTCTCGTCGACCGCAGCGCCGAGTTCCCCCAGCACGAACTGAAACCCGCCATCGCCGACAATGCAGATCGTCGAGGTCTCGGGTTTCCCGAGGGCTGCACCGATGGCAGCGGGCGGGCCGAAGCCGAGCGCGCCGAAGCCTGTCGCCGCATTGAACCAGCCGCTGACGCGGTCATGATCGTAATAGAGATTGCCGGAATAGATGGCCTGCGTGGAATCCCCGACGATGAGTGAGCCCGGCAGCGTGTCGCGAAGGGTGTTGAGGAAGCGCACATGGCTTTGCGTACGCGGACCGATCTCGGTCCATGCGGCATCGCGTGTTGCCAGGGCGCGGTCTTCGCCGGACTTCGTGTTGCGCCGCGCGGGCAAGGTAGCGGCGAGCGCTTCGACGGTTTCCCTGGCCGAAGCCTCGATGGGCATGAAGGCGGGACGCCGGTCGAGCTGTCCGGCATCGATGTCGATGCGCACAAGGCGTTTCAACTCGGGAAAACCGCCATCGCCATACATGTCATAATCGGTCGGTCCCATTTCCGTGCCGATGGCAAGGACAAGGTCGCTTTCCGCAAGAAGGGTGCGCACGGCGGTGAGGCTGGCGCTCGCCGGGATCAGCAGCGGGTGATTGTGCAGGATGCCGCGCGCATTGGTGGTTGCCACCACGGGCGCATCCAGCTTTTCCGCCAGATCCCTGAGTTCCGCCGCAGCGCCCTTGGCGCCGCCGCCGATGAGAATGACCGGACGTTCCGCCGCAAGGCACTGGCGGGTGAGTTCCGCCATGGTTTCGGTCGATGCCTGCGGGATCGGCGCATCGGACAACTGGCGGCTCGCACCATCCAGCGGCTGCGCCATCACGTCGAGCGGTATCTCGATATGCACCGGGCCGGGACGCCGCGAGGCGAACAGCGCAAAGGCGCGGGCGAGCACGATGGGCAATTCGTCCGCTTTTTCAATGCGATGCGAGAACATTGCAACCGTCTGCAACATGGCGCGCTGATTGGGCAGTTCATGCAGGAAACCCATGCCCTTGCCGAGCGACTCCCGCTGGTTGACGCCCGAGATCACCAGCATGGGAATGGAATCGGCGCGCGCCTGACCCATCGCGGTGATCGTGTTGGTGATGCCGGGGCCGGTGATGACGAAGGCGACGCCGGGCTTGCCGGTCGCCCGGGCATAGCCGTCGGCCATGAAGCCCGCGCCCTGCTCGTGGCGCGGCGTGATGTGGCGTATCGTCGATGCGGCAAGGCCGCGATAGAGTTCGATGGTGTGGACGCCGGGAATGCCGAAGACGGTATCGACATCGTAGGATTCAAGCAGATGGACGAGGGCTTCACCGACCGTGGTCATGCGGATTTCCGTTGCTGGAGGCGGGTTGCGAGGCGGACGATCCCGGCGCAGGCGGCATCGATCTTGTCATCGGCGACGCTGAGGCTGAGACGCAGGTAACCGGCGAGGTTGTCGCCGAAGGATTCGCCGGGCATGACGGCCACGTGTTCCTCTTCGAGAAGGCGCATGGCGAAATCATTGCCGCTCAATCCGGTGGCGCGGATGTCGGCGAGAATGAACATGCCCGCCTGCGGCACGTCGGCGCCGATGCCGGCAATGCCGTCGAGCCGCTTGGAAATCAGCTGGGCGCGGCGGAAATAGCTCTCGCGCATCGTGGCAGCGGCAGCCGATGGCTGGCCGAGGGCATAGGCGGTCATGTCGGCGATGAAGGGCTGGACGCCGAACAGCATGGATTCGGACAGCGGCAGCAGTTTCTGCGTGAACTCCGCCGGACCGACGCACCAGCCGCTGCGGAAACCCGGCGCGGCATGGGATTTGGAAATGGAGGCAACCGCAATCGTCCGGTCGGCGAGTTCCGGCCGGTCGAGCGGCGAGGCAAAAGTGCCGTCGAAGATCAGCAGTTCGTAGACCTCGTCGGAGACGATCCACAGATTGTGTCTGCGGCAGACTTCACCGATCTCGGCCACTTCCTTGGCGCTCAGCACCGCTCCGGTCGGGTTGTGCGGGGTGTTGAGGAGGAGGACACGGGATTTCGGCGTGATCGCCTTTTCCAGATCGGCGGCCTGCATGCGGAAACCGTTTTCCGGCCGCAGGGGAACGGACACGCGCGTTGCGCCGGTGGCACGGACGACGCCGTCATAAGTGGCATAGAGCGGATCGCCCGTGATGATCTCATCGCCTTCCTCGGCAAGGCCGAGCATGACGAGTGACAGGGCGGTCTGCGTACCGGGAAAGCACAGGATGTGTTCCGGACCGATGGCCCGGCCGGTGCGTGCGGTGTACTTTGCCGAAAGCGCCGCGAGAACGCCGGGTTCGCCGCGGCCGTTGGAATAGCCGGTGCGGCCGGAGCGCATGGCGTGTTCGGCCACATCCAGCATGTCGGTGGGGGTGGGAATATCCGGTTCGCCGATGGTGAGCTCAATGATCTCATGACCGGCGCGCTTCATTTCGCGCGCACGGATATGCACGGCCCATTTATCCGATCCCAGTCCGGCCAGACGGCCGGTCACAGACGCATAGCGCATCATTGGGCGCCTCCTTTAGCTTGTAATGAAATTCCCAGTACGGCTTCAATAGCGGCAACCCCGGTTTCCGCCAATTCCCCATCGTCGAAAATATCGCCGGCAAGACAGCCTTCCAGCCACAATCCGTCGATGATGGCGTTGATGGCGATGGCGTGGCGGCGGGTGTGGTTCGGTTCCGCCGGTTTGCCGGCGGCGCGCAGCGCCTCGCGGATCAGGATTTCCAGCTCGTCGCGAAAGCCGAGATAGCCGTCGCGGTGGGCTGCGGCCATGGCCGGGTCGGCATGCACGAGCGCGATGAAACCCGCCCACAGCGAGAGGTTGTGCGGGTCCATGATCGGTTCGCCGAGATTGGCGGTAACGAACGCCTGCAGGCGCGAACGCGGATCGTCAGCGGCATTCTGCAAGGCATCGCTGGCCTGCACGGTCATGCGGTTCATCACGGCGCGGTAGGCGGCGCCGATCAGGTCGTCCTTGGTAGGGAAATAATAGCGGATCAGCCCGGCGGTTACACCGGCCCGCTGGGCGATTTCGCGCACGGTCGCACCGGCAAGACCGCGCTCGGCCACACATTCAAGCGTCGCGGCGATCAGATCCTCGCGGCGCTTGTCCTCGCCTTCACGGCGAAAGGTTTTGCGTGTGGCCGATTGTGCGTTCATTGCCGGAAAACCGGACGGGTGAGGCAGGTCGGGCCGCCTTCGCAGGCAATGCACAACGCATCCGCCTCGAAGGTCGTGACGGTGCAGCCGGCGGCTTCCATGGCGGCCTTGGTCTTTTCGAAGCCTGCCACGGCGATGACTTCGTAGGGCGCAGTTGGCAAAACGTTGAGGTTGAGGCCGTTGCTGGCGGCAAATTCGTCCTCCGGCGCGGCGATCAGGCGGATGCCGCGCTCCTTCAAAAGCTGGTAGAAGGCGGCGGGCAGCAGCGGCAGGTGCACCAGCGCCAGGTCTTCGGCCAGCGGCGAAATGATCGACATCAGGTGCAGGCAGGCTTCTTCGCCCTGCCACAGCGGCAGGTCGAACCCGAGGACGGTGACGCCAAGCGGCTCGAGGATGGCGGCCATCTGCTCGATACCGGCCTGATTGGTGCGCACGCCGCGGCCGATGGCCAGCGTCTTGCTGTCGACCCAGACGCAGTCGCCGCCCTCGACGGTGCCCGGCGCGACGATGCGGCCGAGCACTGGCACATCCATCCGGCTGTAGGTTTCGTGGTGCAGGTCCGTCTCGTCGAGGCGCAGGGATTTGCCCATGCGCAGGAGAATTGCGCCCCTGTCGGTGACGAGCGAGGGATCGTGCGTGAACACGGAATCCGACAATCCATCATTGCCGTCCCTGATCCAGGTGATGTCGGCGCCCGACTGGGCGACGAGACCGGCAAAGACGCGGTGCTGTTCGGATGCGCGGCGCGGATCGAACTGCGGACCGTAATGCCAGACGTCGCGTTCGGCGCCCGCCATGACGCGGTCAGGCATGCGCATGATGACGCGTTTCAGGGGAAGGGCCATGGACTGGGAACCGAATGCGCTCATGCGACTGCTCTCTCGTAAAAATTGCATCTGGGAGTATTTATACGCTTGCATAATTAGAGCGCAAGTGGTGTGATGCCCTAAATTAGGCAGTTTCGCCTCATGCTGACAAAACAGGCAGAAATGAACGGTGTCATGACAGCAGGTGCAAGACAACCCATGGGAACCCGGCAATGACGGAGGCGTTGCGCGCATCCGTTGCCACGGACCCGCTCCAACCCGGTGCGGCCGAACGGGCCGAAGCCATCCACGTCTGGAACCTGCACAAGAAGTTCGGCGCCCTTGAGGTTCTCAAGGGCGTTTCGCTGACAGCCAGGGACGGCGACGTGGTTGCCATGATCGGCGGCAGCGGCTCGGGCAAATCCACCTTCCTGCGCTGCATCAATTTCCTCGAAAACCCGACGAGCGGCGTCATCCGCATCAATGGCGAGGACGTGCAGATGGTCAGCGACGGCGAGGGCGGCCAGTATCCCGCCAACCGGCGCCAGATCGAGCGTATCCGCAGCCGCCTTGGCATGGTGTTCCAGAATTTCAATCTCTGGCAGCACATGACCCTGATCCAGAACGTCATCGAAGTGCCGGTTCACGTGCTGGGGATGAAGCGTGACGAGGCCATGGCCATCGGCGAGCAATTGCTGGAGCGGGTCGGGCTGTCGGCCAAGCGCGATGTCTATCCCGCCTTTCTCTCCGGCGGCCAGCAGCAGCGCGGCGCCATTGCCCGCGCGCTCGCCATCCAGCCGCGCGTCATGCTGTTCGACGAACCGACCTCTGCGCTCGATCCGGAACTGGTCGGAGAAGTCCTGAAAGTTATCGGTGACCTCGCCAAGGAGGGGCGGACGATGCTCCTGGTCACGCATGAGATGAAATTCGCCCGGGAAGTGGCGAGCCATGTCATGTATCTGCACAACGGCATTGTCGAAGAAGAGGGGCCGCCGGAAGAATTGTTCGGATCACCAAAATCCGAACGTTTGAAGCAGTTTATCCGCACTGTTTCATAAGTCGCATGAAAAAATACAGGGAATAATCCTGGGGAACAATAAAGAGAAATGGAGATAGGAATGAAAGCTTTCTTGAAATCAGCGGTTGCCGCCGCTGTGCTGGTTGCCGGAATGGGAGTCGCCAGCGCCGAACAGATCAAGGTCGGCATTGCCGCCGAACCCTATCCGCCCTTCGCCTCGCCGGATGCCTCGGGCAAGTGGGAAGGCTGGGAAGTCGATGTCGCCCTTGCCATCTGCGCGCAGGCCAAGCTTGATTGCGTCATCACGCCCGTGTCGTGGGACGGCATCATTCCGGCGCTGACCACCAAGAAGATCGATATGATCGCTGCCTCCATGTCGATCACGCCGGAGCGCGAGAAGACCATCGATTTCTCCGACAAGTATTACAACACGCCCACGGTCATTCTCGGCTCGAAGGACGTCAAGATGGACGCGTCGCCGGAAGGCCTGAAGGGCAAGGTGCTCGGTGTGCAGGTGTCGACCATCCACCAGGCCTATGCGAAGAAGCATTTCGCCGCGACCGCCGCTGAAATCAAGGAATACCAGACGCAGGACGAGGCCAATCAGGATCTGGCGGCCGGACGCATCGACGCCACGCAGGCCGATTCGCTGGCGCTCGAGACCTTTGCCCAGACCGATGCGGGCAAGGCCTGCTGCGAGATCAAGGGCAAGGTCGCGCCCGATCTGGAAGTGCTTGGACCGGGTGTCGGTGTCGGTCTGCGCAAGGGCGAGACGGAGCTGAAGACCAAGATCAATGCGGCCATCAAGGACATTCGCACCAACGGCAAGTATGACGAGATTTCGAAGAAATATTTCAACTTCGATATTTACGGGGGGTAAGCCGCTCACTTGATGGTGGTTCGCGGTACTGGTGCGTGGTTCGACAAGCTCACCATGAGGGAGAGGGGTGCTGTAAGGCTAACCGGAAAGATTGCAATCCGAACGGTCTTGCAGAACTTGGCTCCCTGAAGTCTTCACTCTTCCTCATGGTGAGCTTGTCGAACCACGCACCAGCACCATGGGCCTTGTGAGAACGGTAACGCATTGTTTTGAATCGAGGATCGCTTGGCCGACGCATCGATTGCTCCCGCCGCAATAGCCGGCATGTTCGACCTTCTGTCGCCCAATCCGCCGGGTTGGGGCGGCAACCTCCTGCGCGGTCTGGCGAATTCGCTGCAGATCGCCGTCGGTGCCTTTGGCATGGGATTGCTCATCGGCACGGTCGGTGCCTATGGCAAGCTTTATGGCGGCCCGCTGGTGCGCGACATCGCCGCCATCTACACCACCATCGTCCGCGCCGTGCCGGAACTGGTGCTGATCCTTTTGCTCTATTATGCCGGTACCGACATGATCAACCGGGTGCTGGAAAGCCTCGGCTATCAGCGCGTCGACATCAGCGGACTGGTGGCGGGGATCGTGGTTCTCGGCTTCGTGCAGGGCGCCTATGCAACCGAGGTGCTGCGCGGTGCCATCAAGGCCATTCCGCAGGGGGAAATCGAGGCGGCGCGGGCCTATGGCATGTCGCCTGTTCTGATGATGCGCCGCATCACCCTGCCGGCCATGCTGCCGCATGCGCTGCCGGGCCTTGCCAATCTGTGGCTGATCTCGACCAAGGATACGGCGCTGCTGGCAGTCGTCGGTTTCAGCGAGTTGACGCTCGTCACCCGGCAGGCGGCGGGCACGACAAAGGCGTATTTCCTGTTCTTCATCGCCGCCGGCATCCTCTACCTCGCCATCACGCTGTTTTCCAATGTCATCCTTGCCAAGGTCGAGCAATGGGCGCGGCGCGGCATGCCTTCCGTCAAGGAGGCGCGCTAATGACCGAGACGCCGCTGGAAACCCCGATCGAGACGTTCCCGATCCACAAGGACAGCGACACGAGCGGTCAGGCGCGCGCACTGCCGCCGCACCGCATCGTTCTCATCCTCATCGGCCTCGCGCTTGTGGCCTCGGCTATTGTCTTCATGCGCTGGGACTGGCTGCCCAATTACGGCGATCTGATCCTGCAGGGCCTGTGGCGGACGATCTGGATACTGGTCGTCACCGTGATCATCGGTTTTCTGCTGGCGGTTCCGCTTGGGCTGGCACAGGCAGCCGGGCCCGCTATGGTGGCGGTGCCGGCGCGCGTGTTCTGCACGGTCATCCGCGGCACGCCGCTGCTCCTGCAGCTCTGGCTGCTCTATTACGGCCTGGGCTCGCTGTTTCCGCAATATCCGTGGATACGCAGTTCCGAACTCTGGCCGTATCTGCGGCAGGCATGGCCCTATGCCGTTCTCGCGCTGTCCCTGTCCTATGCGGGCTATGAGGGCGAAGTCATGCGCGGGGCCTTCGCCGGTGTGCCCAAGGGACAGCTCGAATCCGCGCGCGCCTTCGGCATGCGCCGCTTCACGATTTTCCGCCGCATCTGGCTGCCGCAGGCCATTCACCGCGCTCTGCCGACACTGGCGGGCGAGGCGGTCCTGCAGCTGAAATCCACGCCCCTGGTGGCGACGATTACGGTCGTCGATCTCTATTCCGTGGCCTCGCGCGTCAGGCAGGATACCTACATCACCTATGAGCCGCTTCTGCTGCTGGCGGCCGGGTATCTCGTCATCACCGGCATCATCGTTTTCCTGTTCCGGCGGCTGGAAAAGCTCATACCATCGAGGCTCGGATGAGACTTTTTCATCGTGACGCAAATGACCGCACATATGTCGCAAGTGTTTGGTCCGCTTAGCCGGACAGATGCGCATAGTAGGATAAAAAGGAACACCTCGCAAAAGACGAGAAAATGGGATTGATGTTTTCACCGGGTGTTCTGCCCGGTGTGCGTTATCTGTTTTCAGCTCCGCTGTGAGGACGAAAGATGATAATGCGGACAGTCGAAACATTTCAGCATCAAGTGAAAGAAACCGCCGATCTGGGCATTGTCCTGCCCGATGGCTGCCGCCTGTCGGCCCGGGTCTGGATGCCCGAGGACGCCTTGGAAAATCCGGTGCCCGCGATTCTCGAATTTCTGCCCTATCGCAAGCGCGACGGCACGACGGCGCGCGATAATCTCACCCATCCCTATATCGCCGGGCATGGCTATGCCTGCCTGCGCGTCGACATGCGCGGCAATGGCGATTCGGAAGGGCTGATGGAGGATGAATATTCGGTTCAGGAGCTGAACGATGCCTGCGCGGTGATCGAATGGATCGCGGCGCAGCCCTGGTCAACAGGCAAGGTCGGCATGATGGGCATTTCCTGGGGCGGGTTCAATTCGTTGCAGGTGGCCGCGCTGCAGCCGGAAGCGCTGAAGGCCATCATCACGCTCTGCTCCACCGATGACCGCTATGCCGATGACATCCATTACAAGGGTGGGCTGCTGCTCAACGAGAATCTGGGATGGGGCGCCACCATGCTCGCCTATTCCTCCCGCACGCCCGATCCGGCTCTGGTCGGCGACAAGTGGCGCAGCATGTGGCTGGACCGGCTCGATCATGAACCGTTCCTGCCAGCCGTCTGGCTGGCGCACCAGACGCGCGACGCCTATTGGAAGCGCGGCTCGGTCTGCGAGGATTTTTCCGCCATCAAGGCCGCCACGCTGGCCGTCGGCGGTTGGGGCGATGCCTACAAGAACGCGGTGCCGCGCCTGATGGAAGGCATAAAGGCACCGGTCAAAGGCATTGTCGGGCCGTGGGTGCACAAATACCCGCATTTTGCCGTGCCGGAACCGCGCATCGGCTTCCTGCAGGAGGCACTGCGCTGGTGGGACCGCTGGCTGAAGGACATCGATACGGGCGTCGAGAACGATCCGGCCTATCGCGGCTATCTCATGGATTCGGTCCGTCCGAAGAGCTGGTACATGGAGCGTCCGGGGTACTGGATTGCCGAGCCGCAATGGCCGTCCAAAACGATCCGCAGTGAAATCCTTCAGCTCGGTGCCGACAAGTCCCTGAGCGCCAGACGGGGTGGGGCGTTTTCCCATCTCGTCGCCTCGCCGCAGGATTGCGGCATGATGGGCGGCGAATATTGCGCCATCTGGCTCGGGCCGGAGCTTCCCGGCGACCAGCGCCGCGATGATGCGCTGTCGGTCTGCTATGACGGCGATATCCTGGAAAAAGCGGTCGATATTGTCGGCGCGCCGGAAATCAGCCTGACCGTGTCCAGCGACAAGCCCGTTGCCATGGTTGCCGTGCGCCTGTGCGACGTGCATCCCGATGGTGCTTCAACGCGCATCACCTATGGCGTGTTCAATCTGTGCCACCGCGACAGCCATGAAAAACCCCAAGCGCTCACGCCGGGCGAACCGGTAAAAATCCACTTCAAGCTCGACGATATCGCCTATCGCGTGCCCGCCGGGCACCGGCTGCGCATCGCCGTTTCCTCCAGCTACTGGCCGATGGTCTGGCCATCGCCGGAAGCGGTCAGCCTGACGCTGCATGCGGGCGCGCTCGACCTGCCGTCGCGCGATCTCGCCACCGGCGATGAATGGACCTTTCCCGAGCCCGAGGCCGCATCGCCCTGGCAGCTCGACATCCTGCGCAAGGGCACCAACAGCCGCCGGATCGAACATGACCAGGTCAGCGGCAGGATCATCCTGTCGATCGAGGATGATTTTGGCGAGGCGCGGGACAAGGAACATGGGCTCGTCCACGGCAGCGTGGCGCGCGAACGCTGGGAAATCCACGCGGACGATCCGCTGTCCGCCTATGGCGAGACGCATTGGACGGAACTGTCCGGCCGCGACGAATGGCGCGTCCGCACGGAAACGTTCACCACGATGCGGTCGGACAAGGCCAATTTTCATCTGACCGGCCGGATCGAAGCCTACGAAAATGACGAACTGGTTTTCGAGCGGAATTTCGCCGAGACGATCGCGCGTCAATACATCTGATTGCTGGAGGAGAACGTTAGACAGTCACGTTAACGGTTGAAATTTACGGGTATCAAGTCGCATAATTCACAAAAACCGAATTTGGACGCCATGCGTTCCAAGCAACAAAAGGGGAATGGGTATGTCAAGAGAACTCGATTATCTGAGCCGCAAGGTCGCCCGCGGACATCTGTCGCGGCGTGACTTTCTCGGCCGTGCAGCAGCCCTCGGTGTCACCACCGTTTTTGCCAATTCACTTCTGTCCAGTGCGGCCCTCGCCGAAGGCCCGGTCAAGGGCGGCACGCTGAAAGCCGGCATGCAGGGCGGTGCCTCGACCGACAGCATGGACCCCGCGACATGGCAGAGCCAGGTGCCGTACAAGTTCGGCCGCCAGTGGGGCGAGCAGCTTGTCGAAATCCAGCCGGATGGCACGCTCAATCCAAAACTGGCGACCGAATGGGGATCAACCCCCGACGCCAAGGTCTGGACCTTCAAGATCCGCAAGGGCGTGCAGTTCCACAACGGCAAGGACATGACGGCCGATGACGTCGTGGCCACGATGGAGCGCCACTCCGACGCCAATTCGAAGTCCGGCGCCCTTGGCGTCATGAAGGGCATCGAAAGCGTGAAGAAAGACGGCGATACCGTTGTTTTCACATTGAAAGAAGCCAATGCCGACCTGCCGTTCCTGATGGATGACTACCATCTGATGATCCAGCCGAACGGCGGCAAGGACAAGCCCACTGCCGGTATCGGCACCGGACCGTACAAGGTGGTCAAGGACGAGCCGGGCGTACGGCACATCGGCGAAAAATTCGCCAATTACTGGGATGGCGACAAGCGCGGCCATGCGGCGCAGATCGAAATCATCGTCATCAACGATGCCACCGCCCGCACGGCTGCCCTGCAGTCCGGCCAGGTGCACATGATCAACCGCGTCGAGCCGAAGATCGTCGATCTGGTCAAGCGCGTGCCGGGTGTGACCATCCAGAACGCGGCAGGCAAGGGACACTACGTCTTCATCGCCCATTGCAACACGGCGCCGTTCAACAACAATGACCTGCGTCTGGCGCTGAAATACGCCATGAACCGCGAAGACATGGTGCAGAAGATCCTGCGCGGCTACGGCACCATCGGCAATGATTTCCCGATCAACAAGGCCTATCCGCTGTTCTCGGACGATATCGAGCAGCGCGCCTACGATCCCGACAAGGCGGCTTTCCACTTCAAGAAATCCGGCCATGACGGCGCAATACTGCTGCGCACCTCCGATGTTGCCTTCCCCGGCGCCATCGATGCGGCCCAGCTGTACCAGCAGAGCGCGGCCAAGGCCGGCATCAAGATCGAGGTCAAGCGTGAACCGGGCGACGGCTACTGGTCGGAAGTCTGGAACAAGCAGCCGTTCTCGACATCCTATTGGGGCGGCCGTCCGACCCAGGACCAGATGTATTCGACCGCCTATCTGTCCACCGCCGACTGGAACGACACGCGCTTCTTCAATGAAAAGTTCGACAAGACATTGATTGCAGCGCGCGCCGAACTCGATCCGGTCAAGCGCAAGCAGATGTACCGTGACATGTCGGTCACGGTGCGCGACGAGGGCGGCGTCATCGTGCCGATGTTCAACGACTTCATCGACGCCACCAGCGCCAAGGTTGGCGGCTGGGTGAAGGACGGCAATCAGGAAATGAGTGGCGGCTATGCCTTGTCCCGCTGCTGGCTGAACGCCTAAGGCCGGGGCGAATGAGCGGTCCTGTCCTCAAACTGGTGGCCCAGCGCATTGCGATGGGCCTTCTCCTTCTCCTTGCCGTCTCGGTGCTGATTTTTGCAGGCACCCAGATATTGCCGGGAGACGTGGCGCAATCCATTCTCGGCCAGTCGGCCACACCGGAGGCATTGGAAAACCTGCGGCGTGACATGGGGCTGAACGATCCGGCCTATATCCGCTACCTGCATTGGCTCGGTGGCATATTGACCGGTGATCTCGGCACGGCGCTTTCCAGTGGGCAGGACATCGCATCGTCGCTCAAGGGGAGGTTGTGGAATACGCTGTTCCTTGCCTTCTGGGCGGCGGTGGTTTCCATTCCGCTCGCCATCGGACTGGGTTTGCTGGCCGTGCGCTACCGCAACGGCTGGGTGGACAAGATCATCTCCGGCCTCGGCCTCGCATCGACGTCGTTGCCGGAGTTCTTTACCGGTTATCTCCTGATCTACTTCGTCGCCGTGCGCCTGCAATGGTTTCCGAGCGTCTCGACCGTCTATGACGGCATGCCGCTCGGCGAAAGGCTGAGCGCCATCGCCCTGCCGGTGACGGTGCTGACCCTCGTCGTTCTGGCGCATATGATGCGCATGACCCGGGCGGCCATTCTCAACGTCATGCAGTCGGCCTATATCGAAACGGCTGAGCTGAAGGGGCTGACGCCGTTCCAGATCATCGCCCGCCATGCGTTCCCCAATGCCATTGCCCCGATCATCAATGTGGTGATGCTCAACCTGGCCTTCCTTGTCGTCGGTGTCGTCGTGGTGGAGGTGATCTTCGTCTATCCCGGCATGGGGCAGTATCTGGTCGACCACGTGGCCAAGCGCGACGTGCCGGTCGTGCAGGCCTGCGGACTGGTGTTCGCGGCTGTTTACATCACCCTCAACATCATTGCTGATATCGTGGCGATTGTTTCCAATCCCCGCCTCAGACATCCCAAGTGAGGCCGCGCCATGCTGAATGTTAAGAACATCCCCATCAGCGCCTGGATCGGCCTGATCATCACGGCGGTCTTCCTGTTCGCGGCCATCTTTGCGCCGTGGGTTGCGCCTTATTCCGTCGGCGAAACCGTCGGCGACGTGTGGGAGCCCATGTCGGCGAAATACTGGCTCGGCACGGACAATCTCGGCCGCGACCTGCTTTCCCGCATGATCTACGGCGCGCGCATCACCATCTTCATCGCCGCCATGGCGACGGCGCTGTCCTTCATTCTCGGCTCGGTGCTGGGTTTTGCCGCCGCCGTCATCGGCGGCTGGTTCGACCAGCTGATGTCGCGTTTCGTCGATCTGATCATGGCGATCCCGACGCTGATCTTCGCGCTTGTGGTGCTGTCGGTCCTGCCCGGCAATGTCACCACGCTGATCCTCGTCATGGGCCTGCTCGATGCCACGCGCGTCTACCGGCTGGCGCGGGCCGTGGCGGTCGATATCAATGTCATGGATTTCGTCGAGGCGGCAAAGCTGCGCGGCGAGGGGCGCATCTGGATCATTTTCCGCGAGATACTGCCCAACGCCCTGACCCCGCTGGTTGCCGAACTCGGCCTGCGTTTCATCTTTGCCGTGCTGTTCCTGTCGGCGCTGTCCTTCCTTGGTCTCGGCGTTCAGCCGCCGGATGCGGACTGGGGCGGCATGGTCAAGGAAAACAAAGAAGGCATCGTCTTCGGCATTCCGGCCGCGCTGATCCCGGCGGCGGCCATCGCGATCCTTGCCATCTCGGTCAATCTCGTCGCCGACTGGATTCTCAACCGGACCACCAGCCTGAAGGGAGGACGCGGCAATGGCTAAAGCGCCTGCGAAGGACAAGACCGGCCTGCTTCTCGACATCCGCAATCTGCGGATCGAGGCCACCAGCTATCCGCCCGGCGAAGCGCCGCGCAATGTGGTGATCGTCGACAATGTCTCGGTAAAGGTTGAACGCGGCAAGGTGCTCGGCCTGATCGGCGAATCCGGTGCCGGCAAATCCACCATCGGCCTGTCCGGCATGGGATTTGGCCGTGGCGGCGTGCGCATCACCGGCGGCGAGGTATTGCTCAACGGCCGCGACATTCTCAAAGGCGGTGCGACCATCCTGCGGCAAATCCGCGGGCGCGAGGTCTGCTATGTCGCGCAGTCCGCCGCCGCTGCCTTCAATCCGGCGCGCAAGCTGATGGACCAGGTCGTCGAAGCAGCGCTGCAGCACAGGATCGCCACGCGCGCCGAGGCGGAAAAACGCGCCATCGGCCTGTTCAAGAAGCTCGGTCTGCCCAATCCTGAAACCTTCGGGCAGCGCTTTCCGCATCAGGTCTCGGGCGGGCAATTGCAGCGGGCCATGACCGCCATGGCGCTGTGTTCCGAGCCGGATCTGATCGTGTTCGACGAACCGACAACGGCGCTCGACGTGACCACGCAGATCGATGTGCTTGCCTCGATCAAGGATGCCATCCGCGACACCAACGTCGCCGCGCTCTACATCACGCACGATCTGGCCGTCGTGGCGCAGGTCGCCGACGACATCATGGTGCTGCGCCACGGCAAGATGGTGGAATACGGCGATACGCGTCAGATCATCAAGGAACCGCGCGAGGACTATACGCGCCAGCTGGTGTCGGTGCATCACATCCCGCATCAGGAAAAGACGAGCGCAGGCGCGCCCATCCTGTCGGTGAAGAACATCACCGCGGCCTATGGCGGCGGGCTGGTCAAGGTGCTGAAGAACGTCTCTGTGGATCTGCATCCCGGCCAGACACTGGCGGTTGTCGGCGAATCCGGCTCGGGCAAATCCACCCTGGCGCGTGCCATCACCGGTCTGCTGCCGCCGATGGAAGGCACGATCACCTTTGACGGGCGCACGCTTTCGCCGCGCCTTGCCAACCGCACGCGCAACGATCTGCGCGAGTTGCAGATGATCTACCAGATGGCCGACGTGGCGATGAACCCGCGCCAGACCATCGGCACCATCATCGGCCGTCCGCTCGAATTCTATTTCGGCATGCGCGGCAAGGAGCGCGACGCGCGCATTGCCGAACTGCTCGACAAGATCGAGATGGGCAAAGGCTTTGCCGACCGCTACCCCGCCGAACTGTCCGGCGGACAGAAGCAGCGTGTCTGTATCGCCCGGGCACTCGCCGCCAAGCCGAAACTGATCATCTGCGACGAGGTGACCAGCGCGCTCGATCCGCTCGTGGCCGACGGTATCCTGAAACTGCTGCTCGACCTGCAGGCGGACGAACATGTCGCCTATCTCTTCATCACCCACGATCTTGCGACGGTGAAATCCATCGCCGACGCGATCGCCGTGATGTATCGCGGCGAGGTGGTGCGCTACGGTCCGAAAACGCAGGTGCTGAAGCCGCCCTTCGATGCCTATACCGACCTGCTGCTGTCATCGGTTCCGGAAATGGAACTGGGCTGGCTGGAAGGTGCGGTCAAGAACCGGCGCATGGCAAGCGCCGGGAATTGATCTGTATCACCAAACTGCAAAATCAGGTTTAAAGCTGGCCCGGCCAGCGCCCCTGACCCAGCAGGTGCACGGCGGTGCAGATGCGGCGGAAACTGGAGCGCGCGCGCGTAACACTGTGGCGGGCACGCAGATAGCCGTGCACGAGGCCGGGCTCATTGTTCCAGATCGCCTTGCCGCCCGCAGCAGAGATGCGCTGACAATACTGCCTGCCATCGTCGGAAAGCGGATCGCATTCGGCCGAGATCACGACGGTATCGGGCAGGCCGGAAAAATCCGTATCGGCCAGCGGGGCAAAGCGCGGGTCTTTCGACCAGTCGCGGTCGCCGCTTCGGATTTTCGCATAATAGGCGGTGTCGCGCGTCGTCAGCATCGGTGCTTCCGCATGGGTGAGGTAAGACCCCTGGTCCTGCGCGCCGCCCAGTCCCGGATAGACCATGACCTGGCCGATCGGCGCGCGATCGCTATGGCGCACATGGTGCGACACGGCTGCCACCAGATTGCCGCCGGCGCTGTCACCGCACAGGACAATCGGCAGGCTGGATGTTGCCGCCACGTGTTCGAATGCCGCAAGGCAATCCTCGAAGGCGGCGGGGTGCGCATGTTCCGGCGCAAGGCGATAGTCGACCGCGATGACGTGAAAGCCGGTGCTCTCGCAAATCTCGGCACAGACATCGTCATGGCTGTCGAGACCGCCGACGACAAAACCGCCGCCGTGGAAATAGAGGCACACCGCTTCCGGATTGCTACCTGCCTTGTCGTAGAGACGCACCGGAATCGTGCGGCCATCGGCCTCGATGAAACGATCCATTGCCGAGATGCCCGCAGGGTAGCCGGCAAAGAAGGCCTTGCACATGGTGTTGTAGACGTCGCGCTGCTGCGCGACGGTATAGTCGACGGCATCGGGCGGATAAAAGCTGTTCGTCCGCTCGATGAAGGCCCAGGTTTCCGCGTCGATCAGGACTGAATAATCCGTGCTCATCTGCCCTTCCATACGGGATCGCGTTTTTCGGCAAAGGCTTTGAACCCTTCCTGACCGTCTTCCGAAGCATAAAGCATGTCAACCGTGCGGAATTTGCGCTTGGTGATCCAGTTCATCGCGTCCTGGAAGCTCATGTCTTCCGCTTCGCGCGCCACTTCCTTGATGGCGGCGAACACCAGCGGCGGACCGCTTTCCAGGAGCCGGGCGATCTCCCACACCCGTTCCATCAGCTTGTCCTTGGGCAGAACCTCGTTGACGAGCCCCCAGCGATGCGCCTCGGCGACATCCATCCAGCGGCCGGTCAGAAGCAGGTCCATGGCGACGTGGTAGGGAATGCGCTTGGGCAGTTTCACCGTGGCGGCGTCGGCCAGCGTGCCCGCGCGGATTTCCGGCAGGGCAAAGCTCGAATGATCGGATGCGTAGATGAGATCGCAGGAGAGGGCGAGTTCGAACCCGCCTCCCACCGCCATGCCGTTGACCGCGGCGATGACAGGTTTGTTGAAATCGCGCAGTTCCTGCAGCCCGCCAAAGCCGCCGACGCCGTAATCGCCGTCCACCGCATCGCCGCCTGCAGCGGCCTTGAGGTCCCAGCCCGCGCAAAAAAACTTGTCGCCTTCGGTCTGCACAATCGCGACCCGAAGCTCCGGATCGTCGCGGAACTTTTGAAACGTTTCACCGAGCAGGCGGCTGGTCTTCAGGTCGATGGCATTGGCCTTCGGACGGTCCAGCGTGACTTCAAGAATACCGCCCTCGCGGCGCGTCCTGACAACATCATTCATGCAGCTCTCCCCTGGTGATCAACAATGCATCGGCGATCCATGCGCCCTGGCCGCTGCGGCATACAAGCAGCGGATTGATATCGAGTTCAACGATCCGGCCGGCATTCTTGACCGCAAATCCGGCAATGCCAAGGATGGCATCCAGCGCCGCGTCCAGATCAGCCTTCGGCTTGCCGCGATAACCGTCGAGCAGCGGAAACATGCGCAGGGAGCGAAGGGCGGCTTCGATCTGCGCACGGCTGGAGGGCAGCAGCAGCGTGACACTGTCCTGCAGCAGTTCCACCAGCACGCCACCGGTCCCGAGGGTCATCAGCGGCCCGAACTGCGGATCATCGACAATGCCGACGATCAGTTCCGCAACGGCGTCGGTCACCATGCGCTCGACATAGAGGCCGCTGCCGATGGCAATCAGGTCGGTTGCCGCCGCGCGGACGGCTTCCGCATCGCGCAGATTGAGCCGCACGGCATTGTGCTCGGATTTGTGCGCAACGCCGAGCGCCTTGAGCGCAACCGGGAACGTCAGGTCCTCCGCAGCCGCAACCGCGGCGTCGACCGTCTGGCAGCGCCAGCCCAAGGGTACCGGCAGGCCGTGCTTCGCCAGAAGAGCCTTTGCGGCGGCTTCGTCGGGCGCCTGTTCGTCCGTGTCACGGATTTCCGGGGAGACGACCGGCTGGGCAAGGGGTGTCTTCCATGCCTTGCCGATGAAGGCGGCGGCCTCGGCCGCGTCGAATGCCTCGGTGATGCCGCAGAGCGGCGCAATGCCCCGCGCCATCAGCCCGGCCATGTACGCCTCCGGGATGTTTTCCGGCAGCGAGGCGACGATGGCGCCCTTGGCCCTGTTGGTTTTGAGGGCCGATTCAAGGCCGCGCACCGTCGACCACCAGTCGACATCGGAACAGCGGTCCTTGCGCGGAAAATCGAGCACGAGACAGCTCAGGGCAAAACCGCCGGATACCATGGCCGTGAAAGTCTCGGTCAGCGCCGGTTCGTTGTTCCAGATGAACGTATGGTAATCCAGCGGGTTGGCGACCGCGACCAGCGGCCCCAGCGTGGATTTGACATGGGCGCGATGTTCCGGCGTGAGCGGTGGAAAGTGGATGCTCCGCCCCTCGGCGCTGTCAGCCATGACGGAGGCTTCGCCGCCGGAACAGCTCATGGAACACAGCGTATCGCCATCGAGCGGCCCGTGCACATGCAGCAGTTTCAGCGTTTCGAGGAACGAGGCGATGGAATTGACGCGGGCAATGCCGAGCCGTTTCAGGAATGCATCGGACGCCGCATCCGATCCGGCCAGCGAGGCGGTATGCGACACCGTGGCGGCGCGCGCCTGGGCGGAGCGTCCAACCTTCATGGCGACAATGGGCTTGTTCAGTTCCCGCGCCCGTTTTGCCAAAGCTTCGAATTTCGCCGCCGACTGAAACGCCTCGATGTGCAGACCCAGCGCCGTGACCCGTTCATCCTCGAGCAGGGCAATGGCCATGTCGGGCAGGCCGGTCTGCGCCTGGTTGCCTGCCGTCATGACATGGGCAATCGGCAATCCGCGCGTCTGCATCGTCATGTTGATGGCGATGTTGGAGGATTGGGTGATGATGGCGACACCGCGCTCATCGGCGGCGAGTCTGCGCCCGCCATGCTGGTCCGGCCAGAGCAGGGCGCCATCACAATAATTGATCAGGCCATAGCAGTTCGGCCCGATGATGGGCATGTCGCCCGCCGCCGCGATCAGTTCATCCTGCAGGCGTGCGCCATCCGCGTCGTCGGCGCCCGCTTCAAGAAACCCCGAGGCGTAGCAGACGGCAACACCCGCGCCGCGTTCGCGCAATTGGCGGACGATATCGAGGGTCAGAAAGCGGTTGACCCCGACAAAGGCTGCATCGGGACTGCCGGGCAGATCGGCAACGGAGCGGTAGGCCTTGAGGCCAAGCACTTCGTCATGCTTGGGGTGGACCGGCCATATCTCGCCGGAGAACCCCATTTTCTGCGATTGCTTGATGACTTCGGCAGCCTGAAGGCCGCCGAAGACAGCGATGGTTTTGGGACGGAGCAGACGATCGAGTGCGCGCATGTGTCAGACACCCCCCTCTGTCCTGCCGGACATCTCCCCCACAAGGGGGGAGATCACATTGGCATGAGTGCTTTCGCACAACAGGAAACGTTTCAAATTTCGCAGAAACGGCAATGCAGGCTGATCTCCCCCCTTGTGGGGGAGATGTCCGGCAGGACAGAGGGGGGTAAAACCTGACCGCATAATCACTTACGCTCCATGCGGGCGAAGCAGGGCGCGCGAGATGATATGCCGCTGGATTTCGGATGTGCCTTCCCAGATGCGCTCGACGCGTGCATCGCGCCAGATGCGCTCAAGCGGCAGGTCGTCCATCAGCCCCATGCCGCCATGAATCTGGATCGCCTCGTCGGCGACGAAGGCGAGCATTTCCGTTGCCTTCAGCTTGGCCATGGCCATGTCCTGATCGGTGACGGTGCCCTGATCGAACTTCCAGCCCGCCTCGAAGGTCAGGAGATCGGCGGCCTTCAGCTCCGTTGCCATGTCGGCGAGTTTGAACGAGACGCCCTGGAACTTGCCGATCTGCTGGCCGAACTGTTCGCGCTGTGCGGCATATTCGATGGCATGACCAAGCGCCCGTTCGGCGCGGCCGAGACAGGTCGCCGCGACCTGCAGACGCGTCGCACCGAGCCATGTGTTGGCAACCTCGAAACCCTTGTGCACCTCGCCAAGAATGGCGTCGGCGGGCAGCCGGCAATCGTCGAATTCGACGATGGCATTGGTATAGCCCCGGTGCGAGACGTTGCGATACCCTTCGCGGATCGTCATGCCGGGATGGCCCTTGTCCACGAAGAAGGCGGTGATTTTCTTCTTCTTGCCGCGCGGCGTGTCTTCCTCGCCCGAGGCCACGAAGAGGATGACGAAATCCGCTTCCAGCGCATGGCTGATGAAATGCTTGGTGCCGTTGACGACCCAGTCACCGCCCTTTTCGACGGCCGTCGCCTTCATGCCGCGCAGGTCGGAACCGGCGCCCGGTTCCGTCATGGCGAGGCAATCGGACTTTTCGCCGCGAATGCAGGGATAGAGGTATTTTTCCTTCTGCGCGTCGGTACCGGCGAGCAGGATGTTGGACGGACGGCCGACACAGGACCAGTGCAGCGCATAATTGGCGCGGCCAAGCTCCTTTTCGTAGAGCAGCCATGTCACGGTATCGAGACCGGCGCCGCCGACGGATTCCGGCATGTTCGCCGCATAAAGACCGGCTGCTATCGCCTTCTGCTTGAGTTCGTCCGCAAGCTCCTTGCGCAGGACGCCGGTGCGCTCCACTTCCGCCTCATGCGGATAGAGCTCGTTTTCGACAAAGGCCCGCGTCGTCTCGACAATCAGCCTTTGCTCCTCCGAAAGACCGAAATCCATGATTTAAGCCTTCTTCTTGGGTTTGGTGGATTTGGCCTTTTCAGCCGCCTTGGAGACCGCAGGCTTCTTTGCCAGTTTCGACAACTGCTTGGTGTAATCCTTGTAGAGCGCACCGGCACCCCAGCCCTTGCCCTTGTTCTGGCGGGAGAGGGCATCCATGATCGCCACGAGGTTATCGTCGCGGATGCGTTCCAGTTCGCGGATGGACAGGCCATGCGCCTGTTCATCGGACTGTGCGGCGATCTTGTCGACGAGTTCATCGGTGAGTTCGGGCACATCCATCAGCTTGGTCCACGGCCAGGACAGGCAGGGGCCGAACTGGGCCATGAAATGGCGCATGCCGGCTTCGCCACCCGCCACGCGATAGACCTGGAACATGCCCATCTGCGCCCAGCGGATGCCGAAGGAATAGCGCATGATGTCGTCGAGTTCCTCGACGGTGGTGATGTCGTCCTTGATCAGCCACAGCGCTTCGCGCCAGACGGCTTCCAGCAGGCGGTCGCCGACAAAGGCTTCGATTTCCTTGCGGATGACCACGGGCTTCATGCCGATGGAGGCATAGAGTTCCCGCGCTGTCTCGATGGCTTCCGGCGAGGTCAGCTTGCCGCCGACGATTTCAACCAGTGGCAGGAGATAGACCGGATTGTAGGGATGGCCGACGACAAGGCGCTCGGGGTGCTGCATCGATGTCTGCATGTCCGATGGCAGGATGCCTGAGGTGGACGAGCCGATGATGGCATCGACCGCCGCATGCTTGTCGATCTCCGCCAGCACCTTGTGCTTGAGGTCGAGGCGTTCCGGCACACTTTCCTGGATGAAATTGGCACCGGCAACAGCCTCGGCGATTGACTTGGCGAAGGTCAGCTTACCCTCTTGCGGCAGGCCGCCGGGCACCATGGTCTTGTAGGCGCGGCGTGAATTCTTCATCACCTCGCTGACCTTGCGTTCCGCCTCCGGGTCCGGATCGAAGATCGATACGTCGATGCCGTTGAGAATGAGACGGGCAACCCAGCCCGCACCGATGACGCCGCCGCCGACGGCTGCCGCTTTGCGAATGACGCTCATGATCTCACCAGCCCTTTGTCAGTTTCATGCGGGCCCGAACCTCGTCCGGTCCCAGAATGCGGGCGCCGATGCCCTCGGCAACCTTCACGGCCCGTTCGACCAACTGGCCGTTGGTGGCAAGGACACCCTTGTCGAGCCAGATATTGTCTTCGAGACCGACGCGGATATTGCCGCCGGCGAGCATGGCCATGGCTGCATAGGGCAGCTGGTTGCGGCCGATGGAGAAGGCCGAAAACGTCCAGTTGGCGGGCAGGTTGTTGGTCAGCGCCAAAAGCGTGTTGATATCGTCCGGCGCGCCCCACGGAATGCCCATGCACAGTTGGACCATGACCGGGTCTTCCAGAAGCTTCTGGTCATAGAGCCACTTGGCGAGGAGCAGGTGGCCGGTGTCGAAAATCTCGACTTCCGGGCGCACGCCCAGCGCCTTGATCTGTGCCGCCATGTCTTTCAGCATGGCAGGCGTGTTGGTCATGACGTAGTCGCCTTCGCCGAAATTCATCGTGCCGCAATCGAGCGTGCAGATTTCCGGGCGCAGCTTGGCCACATGCACGAGCCGTTCGGTGGCGCCGACCATGTCGGTGCCGACGGGTGAGGGCGGCATCGGCTGTTCGGTGCTGCCGAGCGTCAGGTCGCCGCCCATGCCGGCGGTGAGGTTCAGCACCATGTCGACGCCCGATGCCTTGATCAGCTCGACCACTTCCGCATAAAGCGCGACATCGCGCGACCCCTTGCCGGTTTTCGGATCGCGCACATGGATATGCGCCACCGCGGCACCGGCATTGGCGGCGGAAATGCATTCGTCGGCGATCTGCCGCGGGGTGACCGGAACCTTGTCGGACCGGCCTGTGGTGTCGCCCGCGCCGGTGACGGCACAGGTGATGAATACGTCGCGATTGGGGGTGAGTCCCATTGCTTTGCTCCCATTTTTTCGTTGGGCAAATCATGCAGCTGTTGCAAATGCATGCTTTGCAATATACGAACTTGATTTGATGAATAGCGAAACGTCGCCACTCTTTTTGCCCAACACCAAAACGCTTGACGTGACGGTCCTCGTCTTCAGCGGCGCGTCGCTGATGTGCGTGGCATCGACCATCGATCCCATGCGTGCCGCCAACCGCGTCTCGGGCAGCACCCTGTTCAAATGGCGGATCGTTTCGCTGGACGGCAACCCGGCAATCACCACCTGCGGCCTGCCGATTGCCGTTTCCGGCGCATTCGATCCGGCTGACAAAGCCGACATGCTGCTGATGATCGGCGGCTTCGGCACATCGGATATTTCGCGCACCACCTTTACCGCCGGCCTGCGCCGCGCCATGCATCACTACCAAATGATCGGCGGCATCGAGGCGGGGTCATGGCTGCTTGGCCGGGCGGGGCTGCTGCGGGGACGGCGTGCCACGACGCACTGGGAGGACATGGAGGAATTCACCGCCGAATTTCCCGAGGCGGATATCCGGCCGGACCGCTATGTCATCGACGGGCCCGTCTTCACCACGGGCGGCGCGTCGCCGACCTTCGACCTGATGCTGCATCTCATCCGCTCACGTTGCGGCATGTCCGTGGCGCTCGATGTGGCGAGCGTCTTTATCTACGATGAAGCGCATGCATCCAACGTTGCGCAGCCGCTTGTCTCGCTGGGGCGGCTCGACGGCGTGCATCCGAAACTCGCCACGGCGATTCGGCTCATGGAGGGGCATCTCGATGCGCCGCTCACCATCGGTGCGATCGCCAAACGCTGCGGCCTGAGTGCGCGCAGCCTGGAAAAGATTTTTGCGAAGGCCGTGGGCGAGGGACCCGGCCGCTACTATCTGCGCCTGCGTCTGAAGATCGCGCGGCGGCTGATCACCGACACCAAAACCCCGCTGGCCGATATCGCCGCGCGTACGGGTTTTTCATCCGCTGCCGCGTTCGCCCGCACGTTCCGCACCTTCGAGGGCAAGCCGCCGAGCAGCCTGCGCGCGGCAGCCAATCGTTAGGCAGCCGCCATTATCAGTCGTTTTTGACACAGTGGACGGGCGGCTGCCATGGTTCAAATGCCGCCGAGTTTTACCAATGAGGGGACTGCCAGCATGCCAGAAGGTGATTTGTACCGCTCCGCTCCGATAGCCATGGAAAAGGAATGGATCGATTATAACGGCCATCTGAACATGGCCTATTACAACGTGGTGTTCGACCGGGGCGGCGACGAATTCCTTGCCGAACTGGGATTTGGCCCGAAATATGCGGCGGAACGCAAGCTGACGATCTACACGGCGGAGGTTCACATCTGCTACGTGCAGGAGATCCATCTCGACCATCTGGTGACGGTCACCAGCCAGCTCATCGATTTCGACGGCAAGCGTCTGCACACCTACAACGAGATCATTCACGTCGATGGCTGGGTTGCCGCGACGTCGGAAGTTCTGTCACTGCACGTGGATATGAACGGCCCGAAGGTTGTGCCGTTCCCGGAGGACGTGCTGCCAAAGCTTGAGTTTTACAAGACTGCCCATGCGAAACTCGGGATTCCGGCGCGGGTTGGAAAATCGATCGGGATTAAAAGGAAGTGATTTGTACCCCCCTCTGTCCTGCCGGACATCTCCCCCACAAAGGGGGAGATCGCATCGGCATCGATCATCTGGGTCAACTTTCACCCTTGAAGGTTGGCTGAAACAACTGTGAAGGCTGATCTCCCCCCTTGTGGGGGAGATGGGCGGCAGCCCAGAGGGGGGTGAAACAACAGCAATCGTTGGTTTCATCCGCCGAACTGCTCCACCAGCCACTTCTCGAACTGGCGGATGCGCGCTTCATTGACCCGCTCCTTGCGGCAGATCATGTACCATGCACTGGGTTGCGGGACTTTCAGCGCGAACGGTGCCACCAGACGCCCCGCCTTCAGATCGTCGGCGACGAGAAAGCCCGGTGCGATTGCCAGTCCCTGACCATCGAGAGCCGACTGCAGGGCGGCGAGGTAGGTGTCGAACTTCAGCGTCACCGCCTGGCCGCTATCGGCAATCCCTGCGGCATCCAGCCATGTGCCCCAGTCCTCCGGCGCGGTATAGAGCGCCAGACGCGGCACCTTGTTGAGTGCCTTTGCCTCGGTGTCGCCCGCGATCCGCGCCGCAACCGCCGCGCTGCACACCGGAAACATCTCGGCTTTGACAAGCAGCCGGTAATGCAGGTTCATCCGCTCCGGCCGGGTCGTGTGAATGATGCCGATATCCGAACTGTCGATATTGAGTTCCCAGTCGAGCTGGCTGGTGCCGATGCGGATGGCAAGGTTCGGATTGACCTTGCGGAAATCGGTCAGGCGCGGAATGAGCCAGCGGATGGCGAAGGTCGCATAGGTTTCAATCGCCAGATCGTCCGTCGTGCCCAACCTGTTGATCAGCGCCGTGCCGCGGGCGATCTTTTCGAAGGCATCGCGCATATAGGGATAATACAGCGTCCCGGCATCGGTCAGCGCCACGCCGCGCGGCAGGCGTTCGAACAGCTTTACCCCGAGAATCGCCTCCAGCTCGGAAATGCGGTGGCTGATGGCCGATTGGGTGACGCCGAGCTCGTCGCCTGCCAGGCGAAAGCTCAAAAGACGGGCCGAGGCTTCAAACGCGCGCAACGAGCCGAGCGGGGGTATTCGGGGCTTCGACATCATCGGGCGGCATCCTGTAAAACAGACTGTTGAGAATAATTCATGTCTTGATGAGCAACCATCGCTTGAACGGCGCCCAATGCGGAATCATTCTAATCTGCGACGCATCCGGGAAACAAGGGAGCGCGTCGGGGGACCACTCTTTTTGAGCGAGGCTAACATGGGCGCGGAACAGGCATTGGCCGGCGTTGCACTGGCAGGCGACAAGATCGACCGCATGATTGCGGACCACCGGCCCGGCCATGGGCTGGCGCGCGCCTTCTACATGGACCCGGATGTCTATGCCCGGGACATGGAACGGGTGTTCCGTCGCCATTGGCACTGCATCGGCCATGCCAGCATCATTCCCAATGCGGGCGATTTCGAATTGTTCAAGATCGATTCGGAGGCGGTGATCGTTTCGCGCACCGAGGATGGTTCGATCCACGCATTCCTCAATGTCTGCCGCCATCGCGGCGCCGAGGTCTGCACCCAGCAGAAGGGCAATGCCCGCTTCTTCGTCTGCCCCTATCACGCCTGGACCTACATGAATGACGGCAGCCTGCGCGCAGCGCGGCTGATGCCGCGGGATTTCGACCGTAGCGCCCATGGCCTGAAAAAGCTGCATGTGCGCGTGGCCGAAGGGCTGATCTTCATCTGCTTTGCCGACGAACCGCTGAATTTCGACATTATCGAGCAGTCGCTGCGCACCACCTGCGGCCAGTATGGCTGGGCCGATGCCAAGGTGGCGCACCGCGAGACCTATCCGGTGGATGCCAACTGGAAACTGGCCGTGGAAAATTATGTCGAGTGCTACCACTGCGGCCCGGCGCATCCGGAATATTCGCAGACCCATGCGCTTGAGCAGCCGCTGGAAAAAATCACCGAGCTGAATGCGCGGATGGAGCAGCGCACCTGCGCGCTCGGCATCGACATTGCGACCGGCGACCACTGGCAGAGCTCCGCACAGGGCAATGAAACGATTCATACGTTCCGCTATGCGCTCTATGACGGCGTATCGAGCGGCAGCCAGGACGGCTCGCCCGTCGGCCCGCTGATGGGCCGTTTCACCGAATTCGACGGCGGCGTGACCTCAATCCACCTTGGCGGCACCAGTTTCCTCGTGTGCTACCCCGATCATGGCATGATTTATCGTTTCATTCCGAAGACAGCCGATACCTGCGAGATGGAGCTGATCTGGCTGGTGCGCGGCGATGCCGAGGAGGGCCGGGATTACGACCTGGACAAGCTGACATGGCTTTGGAAGGTGACCACCGCCGAGGACAAGACGATCATCGAACATACGGCGCGCGGCGTGCGCTCGCACTATTTCGTGCCGGGGCCCATCGCGCCGATGGAACACAACGAGTTGCGGTACATCCAGTGGTACCTCGATGAAATCGCCCGGGCATGACCGGGCAGCAAAACCACAGCATGAGACCACGGGAGACTATGCATGTCTGAATTTCCAACGTCGGCGCGGGTCGTCATCATCGGCGGCGGGGCGGTCGGTGTCTCGTCGCTGTATCATCTCGCCAAGGCGGGATGGACCGACTGCGTGCTTCTGGAGAAGAACGAGCTGACATCGGGCTCCACCTGGCATGCGGCGGGCAATGTGCCGACCTTCTCCGCCTCGTGGTCGGTGATGAACATGCAGCGTTATTCCGCCGAGCTGTACCGGCGGCTGGCGCAGGAAGTCGATTATCCCATGAACTACCATGTCACCGGCTCGCTGCGGCTCGCCCATGGCAAGGAGCGCATGCGCGAGTTCCAGCGTGTCAAAAGCATGGGCCGATACCAGGGCATGGATATCGACGTGCTCGGCGTCGATGAAATCAATGGCCGCTATCCCTTCATCGCGACGCATGATCTGGCGGGCGCGCTGTACGATCCCAATGATGGCGATATCGATCCGGCCCAGCTGACGCAGGCGCTGGCCAAGGGCGCACGCGACATGGGCGCAAAGATCATCCGCTTCTGTCCGGTGACAGGTGCCCGGCGCGACGGCGACGAATGGGTGATCGCGACCCCGCAGGGCGAGATCCGCTGCGAATATGTGGTCAATGCCGCCGGTTACCGGGCGCAGGAAATCGGCAGGCTGTTCGGCCGCGACGTACCGATGATGGTCATGAGCCATCAATATCTGCTGTTCGATGAAATCCCCGAAATTGCCGCATGGAGCCGCGAGCAGGGCCACAAGCTTCCGCTGCTGCGCGATGTAGATTCGTCCTACTATCTCCGGCAGGAGAAGAACGGCATGAATCTCGGCCCCTACGAGCGCAATTGCCGGGCGCATTGGGCCACCTCAGACGATCCGATGCCGGACGATTTCTCCTTCCAGCTGTTTCCCGACGATCTGGAGCGGCTCGAATGGTATCTGAACGACGCGATCGCCCGCGTGCCGATCCTTGGTACGGCCGGTCTGTCGAAAATCATCAATGGCCCCATTCCCTATGCGCCGGATGGCAACCCGCTGATCGGGCCGATGCCCGGTGTGCCCAACGCGTTCGAAGCCTGTGTTTTCACCTTCGGCATCGCGCAGGCAGGCGGGGCAGGCAAGGTGCTGGCGGAATGGGTGACGGAAGGCGCGACCGAATGGGACATGTGGTCCTGCGATCCGCGCCGCTTCACCGCCTTTGCCGATCATGATTACAGTGTCGCCAAGGGCGTGGAAGTCTATGGCCACGAATACGCCATCCATTTCCCGCGCCATACGTGGTCTGCCGGACGCAACAAGAAGCTGTCGCCGCTGCATGCGCGCGTGACCGGTTTGGGCGCGCAGTTCGGCGTCTATAATGGCTGGGAACGGGCAAACTGGTATGCGCAGCCGGGCGACGATACCTCGGAAGAGGCGACACAGACATTCACGCGGGAAGGGCCGTGGCAACGGCGCATCCGCGAAGAGTGCCATGCGGTACGCGACGCGGTCGGCATTCTCGATCTGCCCGGTTTCTCCCGCTTCAAGGTGAGCGGCGCCGGGGCACGCGACTGGCTATCCGGCCTGATCACCGGTCTGGTGCCGAAACCCGGCCGCATCGGCCTTGGCTATTTCGCCGATGCCAAAGGCCGTGTCGTCACCGAAATGTCGATCATGGCCATCGACGAGGACGTGTTTTTCCTGATCACCGCAGGCGTTGCCGAGTGGCACGATCTGGAATGGCTGCAAAAACACCTGCCCAGGGGTAGCGCGATCAGCATCAGCAACGTCACCGAGCAGTTTTCCTGCCAGATCGTCACGGGCCCGAAGGCGCGCGATCTGTTTGCCGGCATCTGCGATGCGGACCTCGGCAAATCCTGGCTGTCGCACCAGACGACACAGATCGCCGGACGCTATTGCCAGCTTGTGCGCGTGTCGTTTGCCGGGGAACTGGGCTGGGAAATCCACAGCAAGGTCGCCGATACCCAGGCGATTTTCGATGCGGTCTGGCAGGCGGGGCAGCCATACGGGCTGAAACCGTTCGGCATGTATGCACTGGACTCGCTGCGGCTGGAAAAAGGCTACCGCGCCTGGAAGGGCGATCTGTCCACCGATTACACGCCGTTGCAGAGCGGGCTGGACCGTTTCATCAAATGGGAAAAGCCTGATTTTCTCGGCAAAGCCGCGCTGGAAAGCGAAAAGCAGCACGGTGTGAAGAAACGCTTCGTCACGCTGACCGTCGATGCCGGGGATTGCGACGCGCCCTATATGTCGACGCTCTGGCACCAGGGTAGCATTGTCGGCGAAACCACCTCGGGCGGCTGGGGGCACCGGATCGACAAATCCATCGCGCTCGGCATGCTCAAGACCGAACTTACCGAACCTGGAACGCAAATCGAGGTCGAGATTTTCGGCGAACGTTTCAAGGCTACCGTGCATCCGGATCAGCCGCTCTGGGATCCCGCTAACGAAAGAATCCGCGCATGAGTTCTCTTCCGGCCAAGGCCAGAGCCGTCATCATCGGGGGCGGCGTTTCCGGCTGTTCCGTCGCCTATCACCTTGCCAAGCTGGGCTGGACCGACATCGTTCTCTTGGAACGCAAGCAGCTGACCTCGGGCACCACGTGGCATGCGGCCGGGCTGATCGGCCAGCTGCGCGCCTCGCAGAACATGACGCGGCTCGCCAAATATTCCGCTGATCTCTACGTCAAGCTGGAGGCGGAAACCGAGGTGGCCACGGGCATGCGTCAGGTGGGATCCATCACCGTGGCGCTGACCGAAGAGCGCAAACACGAGATCTATCGCCAGGCTTCTTTGGCGCGTGCCTTCGATGTGGATGTGCGGGAGATTTCTCCACGGGAAGTCAAGGAGATGTACCCGCATCTTAACATATCGGATGTGGTCGGCGCCGTGCATCTGCCGCTGGACGGGCAGTGCGATCCCGCCAATATCGCCATGGCACTGGCCAAGGGCGCAAGGCAGCGCGGCGCGAAAATCTTCGAGAACGTGAAAGTCACCGACATTCACAAGAAGAACGGCCGGGTATCCGGCGTTTCCTGGGCCAAGGGCGAGGAACAGGGCACGATCGAGACCGATGTGGTGATCAACTGCGCCGGCATGTGGGCGCGTGATCTGGCGTCGATGTCAGGCGTGACGGTGCCTCTGCACGCCTGCGAGCATTTCTATCTTGTCACCGAGGCCATCGAGGGGCTCGGCCGCCTGCCGGTGCTGCGCGTGCCTGATGAATGCGCCTATTACAAGGAAGATGCCGGCAAGATGATGCTCGGCGCCTTCGAGCCCGTGGCCAAGCCGTGGGGCATGAACGGCATTTCCGAAGATTTCTGCTTCGACCAGCTGCCGGAGGATTTCGAACATTTCGAACCGATCCTCGAAATGGGCGTCAACCGCATGCCGATGCTCGGCACGGCGGGCATTCACACTTTTTTCAACGGCCCGGAGAGCTTTACCCCGGATGATCGCTATTATCTCGGCGAAGCACCGGAACTGGGCGGTTACTGGGTGGCGGCGGGCTACAATTCCATCGGCATCGTGTCGTCTGGCGGAGCCGGCATGGCACTGGCCCAGTGGATTCACGACGGTGAAGCACCGTTCGACCTGTGGGAAGTGGATATCCGCCGGGCCCAGCCATTCCAGAAGAACCGGCGCTATCTGAAAGAACGCGTCTCCGAGACGCTTGGCCTGCTCTATGCCGACCATTTTCCCTACCGGCAGATGGCGACCTCCCGCAATATCCGCCGTTCGCCCATCCATGAACATCTGAAGGCACGCGGTGCCGTTTTCGGCGAAGTGGCCGGATGGGAACGGGCAAACTGGTTCGCCAATGACGGGCAAGAGCGCGAATACCGCTATTCCTGGAAGCAGCAGAACTGGTTCGACAATCAGCGCGCGGAACATCTGGCGGTGCGCAATGGCGTCGGCCTGTTCGATATGACCTCCTTCGGCAAAATCCGCATCGAGGGCCGCGATGCACTGGCTTTCCTGCAAAGACTTTGCGCCAACCAACTCGATGTCGAACCCGGCCGCATCGTCTATACGCAAATGCTCAACAATCGCGGCGGGATCGAAAGCGACCTGACCGTCACGCGCCTGTCGGAGACGGCATTCTTTGCCGTTGTTCCCGGCGCCACCCTGCAGCGCGATCTCGCCTGGATGCGCAAGCATCTCAACGACGAATTCGTGGTCATCACCGATGTGACGGCGGCGGAATCCGTGCTGTGCCTGATGGGGCCGAAATCCCGCGAGGTGATCGAAAGGATCAGCCCCAACGATTTTTCCAATGCGGGTCATCCCTTCGGCACCGCACGGGAAATCGAGATCGGCATGGGCCTCGCCCGCGCCCACCGCGTCACCTATGTCGGCGAACTCGGCTGGGAGCTTTATGTCGCGTCGGACCAGACCGCCCATGTGTTCGAGGCGCTGGAGGAGGCCGGTCAGGAGCTGGGTCTAAAACTGTGCGGCCTGCACACGCTGGATTCCTGCCGGATCGAAAAGGCCTTCCGGCATTTCGGCCATGATATCACCGACGAAGACCATGTGCTGGAGGCAGGGCTCGGCTTTGCCGTCAAAACCACGAAGGGCGACTTCATCGGGCGTGATGCGGTGTTGCAGAAGAAGGAAAACGGGCTGGACCGCAGGCTGGTGCAGTTCCGTCTTGCCGATCCCGAGCCGCTGCTGTTCCACAATGAAGCCATCGTGCGCGATGGCGAAATCGTCGGAACGATCACCTCGGGCAATTACGGCCATTATCTCGGCGGGGCGATCGGGCTTGGCTACGTCGCCTGCAAGGGCGAAAGCGCGGAGCAGGTGCTGGCGTCGAGTTATGAGATCGAGATCGCCGGAGAGCGGGTGAAAGCCGTGGCATCGCTCACGCCGATGTACGATCCGAAGGCGGAACGGGTGAGGATGTAAGTATTTCACCCCCTTCTGTCCTGCCGGACATCTCCCCCACAAGGGGGGAGATCAAATCGGCATCAATGGTTTCGCCTTATTTTCAATGTTGAAGATTAATTGAAATAGCTGTGAAAGCTGATCTCCCCCCTTGTGGGGGAGATGGGCGGCAGCCCAGAGGGGGGTGTTGAACCCCTAGGCCTCAATTCATGCTGGTCAGCACTTCGTTGAACTGTTCCAGTGCCCAATCGATCTGATCGCGCTTGATCACCAGTGGCGGCGCGATGCGGATCGTATCGCCATGGGTGTCCTTGGCGAGAATGCCGCGTTCCTTCAGCTCGTAGCAGAAGCGGTTGGCGCCACCGGCTTCCGGATGCAGCTCGATGGCCAGCATCAGGCCGCGGCCGCGCACTTCGCGCACGATATTGCTGCGGATACCCTTGAGCTGCTGCAGGAAATACTCGCCCTCGATGCGCGAATTCTCGATCATGTTCTCTTCGGTCAAAACACGCAGCGCGGCGCGGGCGATGGCGCAGGCCAGCGGATTGCCGCCGAATGTGCTGCCGTGCTGGCCGGGCTTCAGAACCCCGAGTACATCGCTGTTCGACAGCACGGCCGAGACCGGATAGAAGCCGCCCGAGAGCGCCTTGCCGATCAGCGTCACGTCGGCCTCGATTGCCTCATGTTCTTCCGCCAGCAGCGTGCCGGTGCGGCCGAGGCCGGTCTGGATTTCATCGAGGATCAGCGTGATGTTGTTCTGCGTGCAGAGCGCGCGCACCTTGGAGAAATAGCCTTTCGGCGGGATTTTCACGCCGGCCTCGCCCTGGATGGGCTCGACAAGGAACGCCACGGTATTGGGCGTCAATGCCGCCGCAAAGGCATCGATATCGCCGAAGGGAACGACCTTGAAGCCCGGCGCAAACGGGCCGAAATTCTCGCGGGCGGACGGGTCCGTGCTGAACCCGACGATCCCCATGGTGCGGCCGTGGAAATTATCGGAACAGACGATGATCTCGGCGGCATTCTCCGGCACGCCCTTGACCTCGTAGCCCCATTTGCGCACGGCCTTGATGGCGGTCTCGACGGCTTCGGCACCGCTGTTCATCGGCAGGATCTTGTGCGAGCCGGTGAGGGTTGCCAGCTCTTCGTAGAACAGGGCCAGCTGATCGTTGCGGAAGGCGCGCGACGTCAGCGTCAGCTTTGACGCCTGTTCGGTCATGGCTGCCAGGATCTTGGGATGGCAATGGCCCTGGTTGACGGCGGAATAGGCTGAAAGACAGTCGAGATAGCGGTTCCCATCGATATCCCAGACATGCACGCCTTCGCCGCGCGACAGAACCACATCAAGCGGCTTGTAGTTGTGAGCGCCAAGACGGGACTCGGTCGAAATCAGTTGGGCGGCTGTTTGCAGCAAAATATCCTCCTATTTGCCAATTTTCTTATACGTTGAGCGCCGTGGTGCTCTGGTCTGAAACGGCGGGCCGTTCATAGATCTGCCGGCCGAACAGGCTGGCGACGAGATCGACGAGCAGCATGGCGCTCTTGCCGCGATCGTCGAGGAACGGATTGAGCTCGACGATGTCCAGCGAGCCGACAACGCCGGAATCATGCAGCATTTCCATCACGAGATGGGCTTCGCGGTAGGTGGCGCCGCCCGGAACCGTCGTGCCGACACCCGGCGCAAGCGACGGATCGATGAAATCCACGTCGAAGCTGACATGCAGGATGCCATTGGCCTTCTGCACCCGCTCGATGATGCGGCGCATCAGCTTGGCCACGCCGAACTCATCGATCTGGCGCATGTCGATGACATCGATGCCGCGTTCGCGCAGCAGCTTGCGCTCCACCGTGTCGATGGAACGGATGCCGAAGAGATGCAGGTTTTCCGGCTTGATCAGGCCGTGCGGCTCGTCGCCGAACACCCCTTCAAGGCCGGGCTCGTTGCACAGGAGCGCTGCGGACATGCCGTGCATGTTGCCGGATGGCGAGGTTGCCGGGGTGTTGAAATCGGAATGCGCGTCGAGCCAGAGCACGAACAGTTCGCGGTTGTTTTCCTGGCAGTAGCGGGCGATGCCGCCGACCGAGCCCATGGACAGCGAATGGTCGCCGCCCAGAATGACCGGAAAACTGCCGTCCTTCATGGCCTCATAGGTTTCAACGCAGAGCATGCGCGACCATGCGGCGATCTTTTCGATGTGATGGGCAAGGCCGGTGACAGGTGCAACGGCGGGCAAGGTCTGCGGCAGGCGAAGATCGCCATGATCGTCCACCGGGTGGCCCATCTCTTCCAAAGTGCGGATGAGACCGGCGGTGCGCAACGCTGCCGGGCCCATCAGGGCGCCGAGACGACCGGCACCTTCCTCGATGGGCGCGCCGACGATCATCAATTTCTGTTTGGGGTCGTTCTCAAAGTTGCTGAGCATGTTCATCAACAAGCGCCACTTTCGCGTTTGAATGGTCAATCAAATGAAGCCGGGGGATTCACCGGCGCAGCCAGTATACTGCCACCCCGAGACGGTGACAAATAGACAGCATCCTGATAGAAATGCGCTACTTAATGCGCAGTTTGCGCATCTCAATTGTACAAATTGGAGCAGACATGGATGATCTTGACCGCCGCCTCTTGTCACTGCTGCGCGATGACTGCCGCATGCCCGTCTCGTCGATGGCAACGCTGCTCGGCACTTCGCGCGCCACCGTGCGGGCCCGCGTCGACAAGCTGACGACCGACGGCACCATTCAGGGTTTTACCGTGACGCTGAAGGCGGGTGCCGGCGTTTATGGCGTTCGCGCCATCGCCATGATCGAAGTGGCCGGGCAGGGCGCGGAAAAGGTCATCCGCCGCCTGCAGGGCTTTCCCGAAATCCGCGCGCTGCATACCACCAACGGCCGCTGGGATATTGTTGCGGAGATCGAGGTGGAGACGCTGGAGGCGTTCGATCACACCCTGCGCGACATCAGGCATATTGACGGAATCACCCTGACCGAGACAAGTATACTTCTTTCCACCCGCAAGAGCGGGTAACGCCATCGTTCGGGAAAGGCTGACAACGGATGTACATCCGGGAAATCCCTTGGCTGGAACCAGTCGACGCTGCCGAACGCCTGAAGCCGTTCGGCGGGCTGAGCTTTCTTGACAGCGCCATGCGGCACGACCAGCTTGGCCGCTATTCCTACGTGGCTGCCGATCCCTTCGGCACGCTGGCGGTCCGGGATGGTGCGGCCCGCTGGAACGATCAGCCACTGGATCTTGGCCCGCTGGAGGCTCTTTCCCAGTATCTCAAACGTTTCCGCCTCGACGATCAGGCTGGTCTTCCGCCATTCCATGGCGGGGCCATCGGCTATTTCTCCTATGAATTCGGACGGTTGCTGGAAAATCTTCCAGAACCGCGCAAACAGTCGCAGGGCGATGTGCCCGACGCCATCTGGCATTTCCATGATGTCGTGCTTGCCTTCGATCACCTGACGCAACGGGTCTGGCTTGTCTCGTCCGGTTTGCCCGAACAGGCGGATGAAAGGCGTGCCGCCGAACGCGCTCATGTCTTTCTCGCGGCGCTCGAGAAGCCGGTGCACACGCAAGACTCCGCGCGGCCACGCGTTGCGCGCAATATCTGGCAATCCAATTTCACGCGCGAAGCCTATAAGCAGGCGGTGGCGAAAGTTGTCGAATACATTCTCGATGGCGATATTTTCCAGGCCAATATCGCGCAACGCTTTATCGCCGATCTTCCCGAAAACTATCCTGTCTGGGCCTTCTACAAGGCGCTGCGCCAGCGCAATGCCGCGACATTTGCCGCCTATCTGGAGCACGATGATCTGGTCATCGCGTCGAGTTCGCCGGAGCGGTTTCTTTCCGTTCGGGGCCGGGACGTGCAGACACGGCCGATCAAGGGCACGGTGCCGCGCTCGGCCGATCCGGATATCGACCGGCGGCATGCGGAGACCCTGCTCGCCTCGGAAAAGGATCGCGCCGAAAACCTGATGATCGTCGACCTGATGCGCAATGATCTGTCGCGGGTCTGCAATCCCCATTCCGTGCTCACGCCCGTGCTGTGCGGGCTGGAATCCTATGCCAGCGTGCATCATCTGGTGTCGGTCGTCACCGGGCGTCTGGCGGACGAAAAATCACTGCCGGATCTGATCCGCGCGGCTTTCCCCGGCGGGTCCATCACCGGTGCGCCGAAACTGCGGGCGATGGAAATCATCACCGAGATGGAACAGGTCGCGCGCGGTGCCTATTGCGGCTCGATCGGCTTTTTCGGTTTCAACGGCAATATGGACACCAACATCGCCATCCGCACCGTGCTGTTCCAGGGCGGCAAGGCGGTGTTCCAGGCGGGCGGCGGCATCACGGCGCTCTCCGATCCCGCAGCGGAGTATCAGGAGACGCTCGACAAGGCGGCGCGGATTTTCGATGTGTTTGACATGGCCGGAGATGCCGGCTCATGATCCTTATCATCGACAATTATGATTCCTTCGTTTTCACCGTGGCACGCTATTTTGCCGAGCTCGGCGAGGAAACACGCGTCGTGCGCAACGACGCAATCACCGTCGCCGACATTGAAACGCTGCAACCCGCGGCTCTGGTCATCTCGCCCGGTCCCTGCGGGCCACACGAGGCGGGGCAGTCGCTCGCCATCATCGAAGCTTTCAGCGGCAGCATTCCCATTCTCGGCATTTGCCTTGGCCACCAATGCATCGGCGAGGCCTTCGGCGGCACGGTGCTGCGGGCGCAGGAACCCATGCATGGCCGCTCGTCGCTGATCCAGCATGACGGAACGGGCGTTTTCAAGGGATTGCCGAGCCCGTTCAAGGCAGGGCGCTATCATTCGCTGATTGTCGTTGCGGACGAGGACAATGCGTCGCTCACCGTAACGGCCCGCTCCGACAGGGGCGAGATCATGGGGCTTGCCCATCGGGCGCACCCGACATTCGGGGTGCAGTTCCATCCGGAGTCGGTGCTGACGGAATATGGCCACGCCATGCTCGGCAATTTCCTGCGCATCGGGCGTGCCTTCCACCACCGCAGGAAATGACGATCAGACGTCAGCGCGCCGCTATTTTCGCCTCTTTGTTCGATATTCCTGTTGGCTGCCGGTCCATTCATCCGCTACACCAGCAGTCCAACGGATGCACATCCGCCCCTGAACCAACCCAATCCGACAGCACCAGGCAGGAGACCAACCATGCTTCGCAAGACCGATTTCTATATCAATGGAAAATGGACCGCTCCGGCCGTGGCAAAGGATCTTGATGTCATCAATCCTGCCGATGAGCAGCCTTTCGCCGTCATTTCAATGGGCTCGGCCGCCGATGTCGATGCCGCCGTTGCCGCCGCACGCAAGGCATTCGCCACCTGGAGCCTGACAAGCCGCGAGGAGCGCATTGCCTGGCTCGAGCGCCTGACTGCCGTCTACGAGACGCGCATCAATGACATGGCGCAGGCCATCTCGTCCGAAATGGGCGCACCGATCAAGATGGCGCTGGAAGAGCAGGCAGCCTCGGGCACCGGCCACCTCAAGGCCTTCATGCGGGCGCTGAAGAGCTTTGAATTCGAACGTCCGCTCGACGAGCACAACCCCAATGTCCGGATCGCCTATGAGCCCATCGGCGTCTGCGGCCTGATCACGCCGTGGAACTGGCCGATGAACCAGGTTGTGCTGAAAGTCGTGCCTGCCATCGCCGCCGGTTGCACCGTGGTGCTGAAGCCCTCGGAAATCGCACCGATTTCGTCGGTGGTTTTTGCTGAAATCATCGATGCATCGGGCCTTCCCGCCGGTGTGTTCAACATGGTCAATGGCGATGGTCCGTCCGTGGGTGCTGTCATGTCGGCGCATCCGGGCATCGACATGATGTCCTTCACCGGCTCGACCCGTGCCGGCATTGCCGTGACCAAGGCTGCTGCCGATACGGTCAAGCGCGTATCGCTGGAACTCGGCGGCAAGTCGCCCAACATCGTTTTCGCCGACAGCGATGTGGAAGCGGCGGTAACACGCGGCGTCCTGCACGTGTTCAACAACACGGGCCAGTCCTGCAATGCGCCGACGCGCATGCTGGTCGAGCGCTCGGTCTACGACAAGGCGACTGAGGTGGCTGCTGCCACGGCGAAGGCGACCGTTGTCGGTGATCCCGCGCAGGACGGCGATCATATGGGCCCGCTTGTCTCCGAGGCGCAGTTCAACAAGGTGCAGGGGCTGATCGAACAGGGCATCAAGGAAGGTGCACGCCTGATCGCCGGTGGCACTGGCCGTCCGGAAGGCTTCAATCGCGGCTATTTCGTCCGTCCGACGGTGTTCGCCGATGTGAACAACGACATGACGATTGCCCGTGAGGAAATCTTTGGGCCGGTACTGGCAATGATCCCGTTCGATACGGAAGAAGAAGCCGTCGAAATCGCCAACGATACGCCATACGGTCTTGCCGCCTACATCCAGTCGGGCGATCGCGAGCGGATCAAGCGCGTGTCGAAGCAGCTGCGTGCGGGCATGGTGCGCATCAATGGCGCGTCGCACAAGGCCGACGCCCCGTTCGGCGGCTACAAGCAGTCCGGCATCGGCCGCGAAGGCGGTCACTGGGGGCTGGAAGACTTCCTTGAGGTCAAGGCCATCAGCGGCTGGGAAGACAGCGCCGCCTGACCCGGCTGCGCCGCGCACACGATCCCGCAGGGGGGATAACCTTCTGAATTGACGCGCAATCCCCGGAGAAATCGATTTGGATTTCGGGGGTTATGCGTTAACTGACACTGTATGGTGCAAGTCGTGTCGGGAAGGCAGGTGCGGATCGATGGACGAAACGGAAACATTGCCTCCGCCCGCCGATGACGAGCGGGACGTCGACATTTACGGCGAAGACGGTGCCGTCCGCTCGTCCTATCTCGCCCGTGTCGGCGCCGCCATTGCGGATCGTGATGTTCTGTTCCTGCGTTCCCATGTCGGCAAACTGCACCAGTCCGAGCTGGGCCACGTTCTTGAAGCGCTGCAATCGGAGCAGCGCGCGGCCCTCGTTGAACTGCTTGGCGATGAATTTGATTTTGCCGCGCTGACCGAAGTCGACGAGGCCGTGCGCCTCGAAATCGTCGATGCCATGCCGAATCAGCAGATCGCTGAAGCGGTTCAGGACCTGGATTCCGACGATGCCGTCTACATCCTGGAAGATCTCGACCAGGAAGATCGCGACGAGATTCTGGCGCAGCTGCCATTCACCGAGCGCGTGCGCCTGCGCCGTTCGCTCGGCTATCCGGAAGAAACCGCCGGACGCCGCATGCAGACGGAGTTCGTTGCCGTGCCGCCGTTCTGGACCGTCGGCCAGACCATCGACTACATGCGCAACAATGCCGACCTGCCGGAATCCTTCTCGCAGATTTTCGTCATCGATCCGATGTTCCGGCTGCTCGGCGCCATCGATCTCGACCGCATCCTGCGCGCAGGCCGCGACAGCAAGATCGACGAGATCATGCACGAGACGCGCCACGCCATTCCCGCGACGATGGACCAGGAAGAGGCGGCGCAGATTTTCGAGCAGTATGACCTGCTGTCCGCCGCCGTTGTCGACGAGAATGAACGGCTTGTCGGCGTGCTGACCATCGAAAATATCGTCGACGTCATCCAGGAGGAGGCCGAGGAGGACATCATGCGCCTCGGCGGCGTCGGCGACGAAGAACTGTCCGACTCCGTCCTGTCCACCTCGCGCTCGCGCACGCCCTGGCTGGTCGTCAACCTGTTCACGGCGTTTCTCTCCGCCTCCATCATCGGGCTGTTTGACGGCACCATCCAGCAGATGGTGGCGCTGGCGGTGCTGATGCCCATCGTTGCCTCAATGGGCGGCAATGCGGCGACCCAGACCATGACCGTGACCGTGCGCGCGCTGGCGACACGCGACATGGATATCTACAATGCGGGCCGCATCATCCGGCGCGAGGCTTCGGTCGGTTTGATCAACGGCATGGTGTTCGCCGTGCTGATCGGCATGGTCGCCGGCTTCTGGTTCCACAATGCCGAATTGGGCGGAATCATCGCCTCGGCCATGATCATCAACATGATGGCCGCTGCCCTCGGCGGTATTCTGATTCCCCTGCTGCTCGACAAGTTCGGGGCCGATCCCGCCATTTCGTCGGCTGTCTTTGTCACCACCGTGACCGATGTGGTCGGGTTTTTCTCGTTCCTGGGACTGGCAACCTGGTGGTTCGGACTGGCCTGACAGCTGATTTCCCGGCATTTGAGACTAACGTTCATTTATGCTAACAAAGGTACAATTGACTTTTACGTAATTGCGTGGCCAAACATCCATGTGAAATAGTAAGAAAAATCAGAGCAATGTCTGTCATGCGCGAATATTATTCCATTACTGAGCTGACGCGGGAGTTCGGCGTTTCCACCCGGACATTGCGCTTCTATGAGGATGAGGGGCTGATCCACCCCGTCCGGCGCGGGCGGACACGCCTGTTCCGGCCATCGGACCGGCATCTGCTCAAGCAGATCCTGCGCGGCAAGCGGCTCGGTTTTTCCATCGCGGAAATCCACGAGATCGTGCAGATGTACCGCGAGCCGCCGGGGGAAATGGGTCAACTGCACCTGTTGATGAAGCGCGTCGAGGAAAAGCGCGGCGACCTGCGCCAGAAGCGCCGTGACATCGAGGAAACCCTGGCCGAACTTGATCAGGTTGAAGAAGCCTGCATCGAACGGCTGGCGGAACTGGGCGTTAATACCTGAGAGCTGGTAATGTCCTTCTGCATGGTTCGTGCTGTGTGGTTCGACAAGCTCACCATGAGGGTGGTGGGTTGGCTGCATGCCAATCGCGAACGTCGCGGAATACGGCTCCTCCGCAACTCTCAACCTTTCTCATGGTGAGCTTGTCGAACCACGCACACTGCAACTGCCGATAAAAATTTCGATCAGGGCTGCATCGCTTCCTGGGTGCACATGCCGGTGATGTCCTGTATCTGCGGGTCATTGTCCTGGTTGCGCTTACCCGAATAGACGTCATCGAAAATCTTCTGGGTCTCCAGCTGACCCACCGTGCAGGTGCAAAAACGTTCGCAGAACGCCCTGTCATTATCCACCGAGCAGCTACGGGTGCATTCCCGGTCGAAAACCTCGTGCGGTGTAAGCGTGGCTGGCGGAAACACCTGCGCGATCAGGAAAACGCAGCTGATCAGCACCGGCTGATGGATCAGATAGAACGCCAGGCTGTGCTGGCCGATGAACCGCAATCCCCGGTCGAGCCAGGCCGGACGGATGGTTCCGGCGAAAATGCGCATCCGGTCTAAGTGCAGCAATGTCTTGGCGAGTGCCATGCCCGCCAGGACCGGGCCGAACCACGGGAAAATGGGCACGTAATCATTGGAACGGATGGGCATTTCCGACAGGCCGAGCGGCCAGAGCGCCGGTGCGTCGAATGCAGCGGAGGTCAGGTAATGCGGCGCGGCGATAACGGCCGCGGCTGCGGCAGCGATGACAATGGCGGGAAGGCGCAGAAACAACAGGCCGAGCACGCTGGCGGCGGCAATCTCATGCAGGATGCCGAAGAACACAAAACTGTCCGGCGTGACGTACCGGGTGACGAGGGTGATGGCGAGGGATGCCGCAACGATCTGCGCCAGGCGGATGCCGAAAGAGCGCCAGCGGATACCGTTGCGATGGGCCAGCACGAGGCTGAAACCGACAAGCAGCAAAAAGGTCGAGGCAATGATGCGGGCATAAAGCTTCCAGGCCCCATGGCCCGTGGTGCCAGGCTCCATGTAGCCGAAGAATTCGAAATCCCAGCCCGTGTGATAGGTCGCCATGGCAATGAGCGCGATACCGCGCAGCACATCAAGCCTGCCGAGACGGGATTTGGCGGGCGGGGCAAGCGTCTCGGTCTGGCTCATGCGGGAATCTCGATGATTGCAACTCCTGACAGGCTAGGGGAGTTACAACACAAAATCCATGTGTTTCCGGCACGCATCACGGCTGATATTTCGCACTTGTTTCAAAGGTTTCTGCGAAACAGACATATAATGTCGCTTGATTGACTGCTATCCATGGTTTCGCGCTCCACTGTCAGGGGGCGCTCGAATCAGCATTTCCCCGATAGCCAAGCCAGTGATCAATCAAGTTCGCCATCCCATCTGGATCAGCACGGCCAAACGTCCGACAGCCCGGGTGTTTGCAATCCTGTTTGGCATCGAGTCGATGGCCCGGGCGATCATCACCAGCGTGGTGCCGATCCAGACCTACGACCTGCTGCAGAGCGAACGCAGCGTCAGCATCCTCTACACCTGCATGTCGATGCTGGGGCTGATGGTCACCCTGTCGATTCCGCTGCTGATCGTCCGCATCCCGCGCCGCTGGGTCTATACGGCCGGCGCCACCTCGCTGATCCTGGGCTGCTGCGCCTTCGCGCTCGACACCGTGCCGGGGCAGGCGGCGGGGTTGTTCCTGCGCACGTTCGGGGCAGGCGCACTGTCCATCACGCTCAGCCTCTACATCATGGACCATATCAAGAAGGGCGAACTCGTCCGCGCCGAGTCCGTGCGCATGGCGACGGCGACCTTTGCCTGGACGGCCGGGCCGTTCCTCGGCGTCTTTCTTTACAGCACCATCGGCATGATCGCGCCGTTCCTGTTGTCGATCGGCTTTTCGCTGCTGCTTCTGACGCTGTTCTGGTACTTTCGCCTCAGCGACAATCCCGCCCTGCAGAAGGGCCCGAGCCGCGCCGCCAATCCGATTGCCAATGTCCGGCGGTTTGTCGCTCAGCCACGGCTGCGGCTCGCTTGGCTCATCGCGTTTTCGCGGTCGTGCTACTGGAGCACGTTCTTCGTCTACGGGCCGATCCTGATGGTGGCGACGGGCCAGGGCAAGCTGGCCGGCGGCCTGCTCGTCTCGCTCGGCAACCTGTTCCTGCTGGGATCGATCCTGTGGGGCAAGGTCGGCATGGCCAAGGGGCTGATGCGGACGATATCAGGCGTTTTCATCCTTCTGGCCATTGCGCTGGCCGGCGCCGGGCTGGCGGGTGAGAAATTTCCGATGATCGCGGCGCTCATGCTGCTTGCCGGGGCGTTTTTCTGCGTTGCGCTGGATACGTTGGCCTCGACCACCTTCATTCGCGCGGTTCACCCGCACGAGCGGGCGCAGATGACCTCGGTCTACCGGACCTATCTCGATTTTTCCGAGCTCCTTCCGGCGTTTTTCTATTCGATCATCCTGACATTCTTCAGCCTTGGCGCGATCTTCATCGCCCTGGGGGCGCTGATGGTCTTCACCGCCGTCGTCGTCTGGCGCTATCTGCCGCGCAGCCTATGAATCCGCATTGGCATTGTTGCGCATCAGCGCGTCGCGGGCATTGGAGAAGAACTGACGGCGCAACAGCACAACCGCCACAAGGCTCGTCGTGATCATGAACAGCAGCGGATCGAGAAACCATCCGAGATAGCCGATGGAAAAGAAGATGCCGCGCAGTCCGCTGTTGAAGTGCTGGCCGGCGAGGATGTTGATCTCCGCCGCCCGGTTGACGCTGACAATGACCTGCGGATCATCCGGCGCCTTGTCGCGCGCCATGGGCACGCCGCCAATCAGGATCGAGCAGTAATTGAACAGCCGGTAAGCCCAGGCGAATTTGAAAAAGGCATAGGCGAAGAGCACCAGCAGGCCGAGAACCTTGGTTTCAAACAGCCGCTCGGTTGTCTCGCCGAGGAACGGGATATCGTGGAACAGCGTGACCACCCGGCCGGATGAATTCAGCAGGCCGAAACAGCCGCCGATGGCCAGAATCGATGTTGACGCAAAAAAGCCGGTGCCCTGCTGCAGGCCGATCATGATGCTGGTGTCGATCATGCGCAGTTCGCGGCTCGACATCGTGGTCATCCATTGCCGCCGGGCGAGATTCATTTCCGATGTCAGCGAGCGCCGGTTGAGAAATCCCTTGTCCGTGGTGCGCGAATAGAGCACCCACACGCCAAAGAAATAGACGAGGGCCAGCGCATCGAGCCAGTAGGACATAAAGCGTGCGGGTTCCATGCGGGCTCTCTCGGTGTGAGACAAAGACGTGCACAAACACATGACTCAGTTTGCAGATTCACTCAACACGAATTTACCCCAATCGTAAACGGCGCAGCCTGCTGAAGCTTCATTTAACATATTGAAATCATTGAAGTCATGCGGCTGGCTCAACGCAGCCATGCGCCGCGCCGCCCTGATTTTGCCATCTTTGGCGTTGCGAAGGACGGCATGGACGGATATACCCGCGTTCCCAGGGAGGGAGCGTTTCGACAGAATCGTGTCCTTCCGAGAGCAACAGGGAAATACAAAATTCATGGACGATAGCGTTCAAAAATCCTGCTGGGGCATTACCGCCTGGGCAGTTGTCGGTTTCGCAGTGATCATGCTGGTGACCTATCTCATCGCGATGCACTGATAAAAAATCAGGCTCCAGTCCCGTTGAGCCGGAATAAATTTCTGATGGAGGGGTGCAGTGCGTCTGCACCCTTTTTCTTTGGTCCGGCATGTCGTAGAAACACAACGCTAGGTCGGTGGCTGGCTTCGGCTTATGTCTTGGAGCAGCCATTATAGCGCGATGCAATTTCACCATTTGAGGTAGCCGGATGTTCCTGTCGGTTTTCGATCTTTATAAAATCGGCATTGGTCCTTCGAGTTCCCATACGATGGGCCCGATGACCGCCGGCAGCCTGTTCCTCGAAGAGTTGAAGAACGGGCAATGGCCACGCCCGACCGGCGTGAAGGTGGATCGCCTGCGCGTGCATCTGCATGGATCGCTGGCGTTCACGGGCATTGGTCATGCGACGGACCGGGCGGTGATCCTTGGCCTCTGCGGCCTTCTGCCCGCGACGGTCGATCCCAACCAGATGGATGCGCTGCTTGAGACCGTCAAACAGGAAAAACGTATTCGCCCCGAGGGGCATCCCGCCTACCGCTTCGATCCGGCTACCGATCTGATCATGGACCGCAGGACGCCGCTGCCGGGACATGCCAACGGCATGGCTTTCGAAGCCTATGATGCCGATGAACGCCTGCTTCTGCGCCGCATCTTCTATTCGATCGGCGGCGGTTTCGTCGTCACCGAAGAAGAGCTGGAAAGCGCGAAGACCCGCACAGCACCAAAACCCGAACATCCCGTGCCGTTCCCGTTCAAGAACGCGGCCCAGATGCTGGCCATGAGCGCGGAAAGCGGGCTCTCCATCGCGGAAATGAAACGCCGCAACGAAGAAGTCTTCATGAGCAGGGATGAGCTTAACGCCGGTCTTGATCGCATCTGGTCGGCCATGCGCTCCTGCATCGATCGCGGGTTGGAGCAGGAAGGCATCATGCCGGGCGGCCTCAAGGTCAAGCGCCGCGCCCGCTATTTGCATGACCGGTTGCAGGAGGAATGGCGGCAGAACCGCATGAACCCGCTGCTGGCCAATGACTGGCTGTCCGTCTACGCCATGGCGGTGAACGAGGAGAACGCTGCCGGCGGGCGCGTCGTCACCGCGCCGACCAATGGCGCTGCGGGCGTGGTTCCCGCCGTGCTGCGCTACTACCTGCATTTCCATGACGATGCCGACGCGGATGGCATTCGCGATTTCCTGCTGACATCGGCGGCCATTGGCGGCGTCATCAAGCACAATGCCTCGATATCAGGCGCGGAAGTCGGCTGTCAGGGCGAGGTGGGCTCTGCCTCGGCCATGGCGGCGGCCGGGCTCGCTGCCGTTATGGGCGGCAATGCCGCGCAGATCGAGAATGCGGCGGAAATCGCGCTCGAGCACCATCTCGGCATGACCTGCGACCCCGTGGCCGGGCTCGTCCAGGTGCCCTGCATCGAGCGCAATGCGCTGGGCGCGGTCAAGGCGGTGACGGCGGCATCCCTGGCGATCAAGGGGGATGGCACGCATTTCGTGCCGCTCGACGCCTGCATCGAAACCATGCGCCAGACCGGCAATGACATGAACGAACGCTACAAGGAAACCAGCCTTGGCGGTCTTGCGGTCAATGTCGTGGAGTGCTGAGATTGATTGAACCGGCGCGTGCAATACCTGCACGCAGCCGAAAACACTTTCAATAAATCAGATACAGTCAAATCCCAAAAAGCTGCCATAGTTTTCGTCCCGCCCGATCAGCAATGTTTGGTTGGGCTGCATAAAGGTATTGGGAGGACACTACCTTGGCATCACGATTGAATGAAAATACGCCAGAGGACCGTCCGGAGGACGAGAATCTGGGGCTGGCGGCCAATATGGCCTATGGCTTTCAGCATGTTCTGACCATGTATGGCGGCATCATTGCCGTTCCGCTGATCCTTGGCCAGGCGGCAGGGCTGTCATCGAACGACATCGGCCTTTTGATCACCGCGTCGCTGTTTGCCGGCGGGTTGGCGACAATCCTGCAGACGATGGGCCTGCCTTTTTTCGGCTGCCGCTTGCCGCTCGTTCAGGGCGTGTCGTTTTCCGGCGTGGCGACCATGGTCGCCATCACGGGCAATGGCGGCATCGAGGCGGTGCTGGGCGCCGTCATGGTCGCCTCGTTCATCGGCCTGCTGATCACGCCGGTCTTTTCCAGGATTACCCGGTTTTTCCCGCCATTGGTCACCGGGATTGTCATCACCACCATCGGCTTGACCCTGATGCCGGTTGCCGCGCGCTGGGCGATGGGCGGCAACAGCAAGGCGCCGGATTTCGGCAGCATGGCCAATATCGAGCTGGCAGCGGTGACCCTTGTCATCGTGCTTTTGCTCAGCAAGGTCGGCAGTGCCCGGATTTCACGGCTGTCGATCCTGCTGGCCATCGTCATCGGCACCCTGATTGCGCTGGCACTGGGCATGACCGACTTCTCCAAGGTGAGCGAAGGGCCGTTCATCGCCCTGCCGACGATCTTTCAATGGGGGTATCCGACCTTCCAGGTGGCGGCGATCATTTCCATGTTCATCGTGATCATGGTCACGCTGGTCGAAACATCGGCGGATATCCTGGCGGTTGGCGAGATCATCGAGACCAAGGTGGACTCGCGCCGTCTCGGCGATGGTCTACGCGCCGACATGCTGTCGAGCCTGATCGCACCGGTGTTCGGCTCATTCACGCAGAGCGCCTTTGCCCAGAATGTCGGGCTGGTTGCGGTGACCGGCATCAAGAGCCGCTATGTGGTGGCGACGGGCGGTCTGTTCCTTGTCGTTCTGGGTTTGCTGCCCGTCATGGGACGCATCGTTGCGGCGGTGCCGAGTGCCGTCCTCGGCGGCGCTGGCCTCGTGCTGTTCGGAACCGTGGCTGCCAGCGGCATCCGCACGCTGTCCAAGGTCGACTATGCCAACAACATGAACCTCATCATCGTCGCGACGTCGCTGGGGTTCGGCATGATCCCGATTGCATCGCCGAATTTTTACGATCATTTCCCCACATGGTTCGCCACGATCTTCCATTCCGGCATCAGTTCGGCCGCACTCATGGCGATTGCGCTGAACATCGTGTTCAACCATCTGACCGCGGGCAATTCGGACCAGCAGTCGGTCTTCGTCGCCGGTACCGAGCGGGTGCTGCGCTATCAGGACATCGCGCAATTGCATGACGGCGACTATTTCCTCAACGGCAAGCTCTATGATGCCAAGGGCGTCGAGGTGCCGGTCGTTGCGGCGGACGTTCATGCCCCGGCGGTCAAACGGCAACCGGGCGGCGGGGCGGCCATACCCGCAACCGGTCACTGAGACTTTCACCGGCGGGCGGCATCGCCATGCTTCCCGCCGGCGCTTTGTGGAGAACCCGCCGGTTTCGGTTGACCTTGCCGCCTGAAAGCGTCAAATCTCCTGCATGGCTCTCAATCTCGTCAAACTTTGTGTCGGCTGCACTGCGATCGAAGATCTCGCGGCGTGGATCGATTTTCGCCTGGATGAGCGCAGGCGTGCCGGCCTGTCGCCCGAACAGTTCCATACGACGCGCATGGTTCCCAAGCGCGTCGAGGAATTGCTGGCCGGTGGATCGCTCTACTGGGTGATCAAGGGCAATGTCCAATGCCGCCAGATACTGACGGACATTCGCACCTTCATCGATGATGAGGGGATTTCACGCTGCCATCTGGTGCTGGATCCGCGCATCATCGCGACGGAATGGCAGCCGCGGCGGGCGTTCCAGGGCTGGCGCTATCTGACAAGCGAGGATGCACCGGCGGATGAGGGGCAGGGCAAGGGCCGGGCCAAACTGCCGCCGGAACTGCGCAACGAGCTGGCATCGCTGGGGCTGCTCTAGACCCGAACTCTCAGGAAACCTTGAGACGGACTGCGGTAACACCATTGTGACCGGCGGTGCGGATGTGCAAGCGCACGGCAGGCATGGCCGCGCGGCGCGTTCTCGCCGCCTGGCACAGCAGCACGTTCACCAGGTCCATCGTCTTGAACGCTGCGTTGCCGCGCCGCAGATCGGCAAGGCGCTGCGCCGCCTGCTGCAACGCGTGCATACCGCCAAAGAGCGACCGGGATTCCTTGCCGGCAGCACCGGCAGAACCATGGAAATCATTGACACTCGACATTCGCAAAACCCTCAACTCTGTACAAACTGGGTCTTTCAGATCACTGCCTTACGATTGGGGCGCAATTGCAAAGCAGTGGTAGTTTTGACGCTTCAGTGCGGTGCAGGCATTGTTTGCAGCCTTGGCTGAGGCAATGCCGGCAAAGCGGGCGCGGTAATAGGTTGCCGAACCCTTCTGGAATTTTTCGGTGTAGGGCGACAGGGTGGCAAGCGAACCGCCGACTTCTGATGCCGCGCGGGAAAGGATCGCCTTGGCTTCGTCAGCACTGCCCATCGAGCCGATCTGCACCATCCAGCCGCTGGCCGTACCCTTGTCCGAAGCCGAAGCGGTGGTGACCGGATCAACCTCTGCCTCATCGTCGGATTCGGCTGCCGCAGCGCGTGCGGTCGGGGTCGGAACGGTCAGGATCTGCGCGGCTGGCGACTGGGCCGGGGCGGAGGCATAGGCCGTCACGACATTGCTGGTTTTCGCAACAACTTCGGCACGCTGTGTCGGCATTGGTGCATCGTCATCTTCAGGCAGTTCGACGGCTGCGACCTGAACCTTGCTGTTCTTGCGCGAGGCCAGCAGATTGCCGCCGTCGCGGCGCGAGGCGCCGGGCAGGTACTGTTCGATCAGCTTGGCCATCTGCGCATCGCGGGCGCCGCCGCTGGTGCCGCCCATCACGACCGCAACCATCTTCTTGCCGTCGACATTCACCGACGAAACGAGGTTGAAGCCGGAATCGCGGGTATAGCCGGTCTTGATGCCATCGACACCGCGCACCTTGCCGAGCAGGCGGTTGTGACCGGCGATGCGGCGGCCGCGATAGCTGAAGCTGCGTGTGGAGAAATAATCATAATATTGCGGGAAATGCTCACGCAGGGCGATGCCGAGCAGGGCAAGGTCGCGCGCCGACGAGCGCTGCTGCGGATTGGGCAGGCCCGAGGCGTTGCGGAAGGTGGTGTTGCGCATGCCGAGCTGGCGCGCCTTGTTGGTCATCATCTGGGCAAAGCGCTGTTCCGAACCGCCGAGATATTCGCCGATGGCTGTCGCCGAGTCGTTGGCGGATTTGGTGATGACGGAGAGAATGGCCGCTTCCGCGCTGATGGTCTGGCCGGGCTTGAAGCCGATCTTTGTCGGCGGCTGGCCGGCGGCATAGGCGGAAACGGGAATGGGTGTCGACTTCGAGACCTTTCCGGCTTCCATCGCTTCAAACAGCATGTACAGCGTCATCATCTTGGTGAGGGATGCCGGAAAACGCTGGGCATCGGCATTGGACGAGTAGAGCGTCTTGCCGGTGTTGGCATCCACCACGATGGCCGATGCCTTCGAGGATGCTTCTGCCCTGGGTGTCTGTGTCAGGCCTATTCCGGAAGCGAGCGCCAAAGCCAGGAATGTATGGGTAAGTCTGGTAAAAAGTCTGGAACCTTGGCGGGCTGGATAAAGCACAATCAACACCTGCTCATACTGAAGCGTATATGGAATTTGACTGACGTAATGTTTCGTCAGGTACGGATCGTCGAACATTACCCGCAACAGCGTTACCAAACTGTTTATGGTAACCGGAATGTTCACGAATTCCGCGGCATTGCGTTGTTTAAAATTGTCGGAAATTATTGCGATGCACAAAAAAATTGACTTTTTGTGCAGTGCACACTAAATACGGCTACGCAGAAATTTAATCCATGGAAGGATTTATCATGGCCAGCCCATTCGAAACTCTGAGTGAATCCAGCAAGGAATTCGTCAACAACTCGATGAAGAGCGTTTCGGTCCTGTCGCAGGGTTTGCAGACAATCGCCAATGAAGCGGCTGAATATTCGAAGAAGTCCTTCGAAGACGGCACGGCACTTGTTGAGAAGCTCGGCACGACCAAGTCGGTCGAGCAGCTCTACGAAGCGCACACCGCATTCTCCAAGAAGGCCTATGAAGCCTTTGTTGCCCAGGCAACCAAGTTCGGCGAACTCTATGCCGACCTCGCCAAGGAAGCCTACAAGCCCTACGAGGCGGCAGTTGCCAAGGTTACCAAATAAATCCAGCCTTATTGGCGGCTTGCGAAAGGTCCGGTTGCGCGTGCAACCGGACTTTTTTTATTTGCGCGCCCGAAAACGGGCCGAGTGATATTGCATGCTTTGTGAGAGGGCTTAAAATCAGCGCGTTGCGACCTACATAGAATGCACAGGGCAACACATGACCACCAAATGCGGGTATTGGAAGAGATGAAGCGGTTTGCACCAACAATGCAAGATGAAGACAAAGGCAGCGGCAATGGCCCCGGCCGGGGAACGGCTGTCATCACACGTACCAAGCCTAAGCTGAAGAAGCCGAGTCTTTACCGGGTGTTGCTCCTGAATGACGATTACACCCCCATGGAATTCGTCATTCATGTTCTGGAACGCTTTTTCCAGAAAAACAAAGAAGATGCCACACGCATCATGCTTCATGTGCATAATCATGGAGTCGGAGAGTGCGGCGTCTTTACCTATGAGGTCGCGGAGTCCAAGATGACCCAAGTCATGGACTATGCGCGGCAAAACCAACATCCGCTACAATGCGTGATGGAGAAAAAGTGAGGTTTCATGCCATCTTTCTCACCTAGTCTGGAGCGGGCCCTCCATCAGGCGCTGACAATCGCGAACGAGCATCATCATGAATATGCGACGCTGGAGCATCTGCTCCTCGCGCTCATCGATGATCAGGACGCGAGCAGTGTCATGCGCGCCTGCAATGTTGACCTCGCACAGCTGACCCGCACGGTGACCGACTATGTCGATCACGAACTGGACAACCTTGTCACCGGGTATGACGAGGATTCAAAACCAACTGCCGCGTTTCAGCGCGTCATCCAGCGCGCCGTTATTCACGTTCAATCCTCCAACCGTGAAGAAGTCACCGGCGCCAATGTTCTCGTCGCTATTTTCGCCGAGCGGGAAAGCCATGCGGCGTTCTTCCTGCAGGAACAGCAGATGACCCGTTATGACGCGGTCAACTACATCTCCCATGGCATCTCGAAGCGCCCCGGCGCATCCGAGCCGCGCACCCCGCTGGGTACGGAGAGCAACAACGAAGAAAACCACGCTTCCGAGTCGGAAGAGGGTGCAACGAAGAAGAAGCAGGACGCCCTGACGGCCTACTGCAACAATCTGAACGACCGCGCGAAAGCCGGCAAGATTGATCCGCTGATCGGCCGCGATCAGGAAATCAACCGGACGATCCAGATTCTGTGCCGCCGTTCCAAGAACAACCCGCTCTATGTCGGTGATCCCGGCGTGGGCAAGACAGCCATCGCCGAAGGTCTTGCCAAGCGGATCGTCGAAGGCAAGGTGCCGTCGGTCCTGGCCGACGCAACGGTGTTTTCGCTCGATATGGGCACGTTGCTGGCCGGAACACGCTATCGCGGTGATTTCGAAGAGCGTCTGAAGCAGGTCATCAAGGAGCTCGAAGAGTTTCCGGGTGCGATCCTGTTCATCGACGAGATTCACACGATCATCGGTGCCGGAGCCACGTCAGGCGGCGCAATGGATGCGTCGAACCTTCTGAAGCCGGCCTTGTCGTCCGGTGCGATCCGCTGCATCGGCTCGACGACGTACAAGGAATTCCGCCAGTTCTTCGAGAAGGACAGGGCGCTTGTCCGGCGTTTCCAGAAGATCGATGTCAATGAGCCGTCCATCCCGGATGCCATCGAGATCATGAAGGGTCTTCGCCCCTATTTCGAGGACTTCCACAAGGTCAAGTACACGGTGGAAGCGATCAAATCGGCGGTGGAACTGTCGGCGCGCTATATCAACGACCGCAAATTGCCCGACAAGGCAATCGATGTGATCGACGAGACAGGTGCCAGCCAGATGCTGCTGCCGGAAGGAAAGCGCAAGAAGTCCATCGGCGTGAAGGAAATCGAGGCAACCATTGCCACGATGGCCCGCATCCCGCCGAAAACCGTGTCCAAGGATGACGAAGCGGTTCTGTCCAATCTTGAGGCCGAACTGAAGCGCGTCGTTTACGGCCAGGACCTGGCAATCGAAGCTCTGTCCTCCTCGATCAAGCTGGCTCGTGCCGGCCTGCGCGAACCGGAGAAGCCGATCGGCTCCTACCTGTTCTCGGGTCCGACCGGCGTCGGCAAGACCGAAGTTGCCAAGCAGCTGGCGCTGTCGCTCGGCGTGGAACTCCTGCGTTTCGACATGTCGGAATATATGGAGCGTCACACGGTTTCGCGTCTGCTCGGTGCACCTCCCGGCTATGTCGGTTTCGACCAGGGCGGTCTTCTGACCGATGGCGTCGATCAGCATCCGCATTGCGTGCTGCTGCTCGATGAAATCGAAAAGGCCCATCCGGATCTGTTCAACATCCTGTTGCAGGTCATGGATCACGGCAAGCTGACGGATCACAACGGCAAGCAGATAGATTTCCGCAATGTCATCCTGATCATGACAACCAATGCGGGTGCTTCCGATGCCGCACGTTCGGCCATCGGCTTCGGCTCCTCGCGTCGTGAAGGCGACGACATGGAAGCGATCAACCGGCTGTTCACGCCGGAGTTCCGCAACCGTCTCGATGCCATCATTCCGTTCGGTCCGCTGCCGATCCCGGTCATCCATCAGGTGGTCCAGAAATTCGTCATCCAGCTTGAGGCACAGCTTGCCGATCGCGGCGTGACGTTTGACCTGAAGCCTGAGGCAATCGCCTGGCTGGCCGAAAAGGGTTACGACGACCGTATGGGCGCCCGTCCGCTCGGCCGCGTCATTCAGGAGTACATCAAGAAGCCGCTGGCTGACGAAGTGCTGTTTGGCAGGCTGAAGAAGGGCGGTACCGTGGTCGTCTCGGTTGCCGAGAAGGCCGATGGTTCCAAGGGTCTCGTGCTCGACTATATCGCCGACGAAGTGGCGGTGAAGCCGAAGCAGGAAATCGCGGTCGAGAAAAAGCCGGTGGCGAAGAAGAAGCCTGCGCCGAAGAAGCCGATACTTGAAAAAGTGACGGCCGGTCCTTCCATCGCCGACGAGCCAACGCCGCCATCGCGCGGCAAGGCATCGGTGCCCAAGGTGCCGCGCAAGAAGTAACGAAAAGGCCGCCTCCGGGCGGCCTTTTTCTTGCTGGCATGGCAGGATCGGGCTATCGGTTGAAACATGGGCGATTCCGAATTTCCTTCATCACAGACGCCGACAGACGACACCGTGAGAACGCGGTTCTCCTGGTTTCTGTCCGGCATGGCGATGATCTTCAGCATCCCGGCCTTCATTCTGATGACGGCGCATGTGGGCTTTGCCGGTTTTGCCAGCGAGAATGGCGTATCCCTGCTGCAGGCAACCTTCATGGTCGCGACGATCTGGGCGCTTCCGGCCAATATCGTCCTGATCGGCGCAATTTCCGGCGGTTATTCGCTGATAGGGGCAGCGGTTGCGGTCACCCTGTCGTCGATCCGTCTCATGCCGATGGTTGCCGCCTTCATCCCGGAAATGCGCGGGCCGAAGACGCGCAGGATCACGCTGCTTTTCCTGTCGCATTTCATTGCCGTCACCGCCTGGGTCATGGGCATGGAGCGATTCCGCCACATTCCGCGCGATATGCGCGTCAGCTACTTCGCCGGGCTCGGCATCACGCTGACCGTGACAAACTCGCTCGTGGTGGCACTGGTCTATTTTCTGTCGACGGATTTTCCGCCGATTGTTTTCGCCGCGCTGTTCTTCCTGACGCCGATGTATTTCCTGACGTCGCTGTGGGGATCGGCGCGCGACCGGTCGGTGCACGTGGCCATGGTATCAGGCCTCGCGCTGTTCCCGCTCATTCATCACCTGGCACCGGCCTATGATCTGCTGCTGACGGGCTTTGCCGGCGGCGCGGTGACGATGGGCTATGTGCGGTGGGCGAGGGGGCGCGCAGCATGACTTGGCACAGCCTGACCGACTGGTGGTGGCCCTATCTCTTCATCCTGCTGGCGGGCTGGCTGCCCACGGATATCTGGCGCTATCTGGGGGTTCTCATCGGCGGCCGCGTGCGCGAGGATTCCGATGCGCTCATCGCGGTGCGTGCCGTTGCAACGGCGCTCGTCGCGGGTGTCATCGCCCAGCTTATTCTCTATCCCAGCGGGGCGCTGGCCGAGTCCTCGGTGTTCCTGCGCATTGGCGCTGCAGCCGTTGGGTTTCTGGCCTATCTGCGCCTTGGCCGCCATGTGATCGTCAGTGTGATCGCGGCGGAGATCGTCTTGATAATCGGGCTTTTTCTCCATTTTTAACTTTGATTAAGCCAATCGCTTAACGGGATAAACATCCCCGCTCTCTAGGTTTGCCGGAGTACTCGTGCGGGGAGTTCAGATGAGGTCGAAGAGTCAGACCCTTTGGAAAGCATTGATTGTTGCCGGAATACTGCTGATCGACGCGGTGTGGATTGCCGTGTCTGATTTCCGGTTCGACACTTTCAGTGCCTTGAAGGCGGTCGTCCTGACGGGCCTCTGCAGCATCGTAGCCTATATCTATCATGCAAAGCGGCCGGTGCGTCATCTGAGTGTGATGTGCGTTGAAACGGCGATTCTCATGGCATTCAGCGCTGCCGCGGCGGTGTTGAGCTATCTGGTGACATCGCTTGATTTTCCCTCCGTCGACGTCCCGCTTATGCGCCTCGACGCTCTGCTTGGCTTCGACTGGCTCGCCTATGCGCAATATGTTGGCGATCACCCATGGCTGGGTCTGTTGTTCTCGATCACCTATCTGACGACGCTGGCTCAAGTCGCCTGCGCCGTCATCATTCTCGGCGTGATGGAGGATGCGAAAAGGGCGCAGCACTTCGTTGCAGCCGTCATGGCGGGCGCCCTTGCGTGCATCCTGATTTCGGCGGTTCTGCCTTCAGCAGGAGCATTGGCGACAATCAAACCCGCCGATGCCATTTGGAAAATACACAGGCCGGTGGTGGATCTCGCCTATAAGCAGACCTTCTTTGATCTTCGCTCCGGCGTTGATCAGTGGATTTCGTTCTACTCCATGAAAGGACTGATTGCATTTCCGTCCTATCACGGGACCCTCTCTGTCCTGCTGGTGCTGGCTTTTTCCGGTGTCCGGTTCTGGTTTCTGCCGATCCTGATATTGAACACCATTATCCTGATCGCCACGCCGATCGAGGGAGGACATCATCTTGTCGATGTCATCGCAGGCGTCGGCGTGGCACTGATATGCTGGTACGGTACCGGCCTGCTTTACAAATCGGGCCGTGCTGTCGCCGCCAGAACGATCTCGCGTCCTGCCATGGCGACAGCCTAAGCGGCCTGTGCGAGCGCCTGTCTGATTTTCTCAGCGTTGGCGGCGAGCACGCCCTGATCTTCCATCTGACCCGTATGAGGCTTCAGTGCAATGCCTTCAAAGCGCGGAATAATATGGAAATGCAGGTGGAAAACCGTCTGGCCCGAGGCCGGTTCATTGAACTGGCTGACCGTCACGCCATCCGCGTCAAAGGCCGTCTTGACGGCGCGCGCAAGCTTCTGCGTCGTGGCAATGGCGGCCGCGAGGCTGGCCGGTGCGGCATCGAGGATGTTGCGCGAGGGCTGCTTGGGTATGACCAGGCAATGGCCCTTGCCCTGCGGCATCACATCCATGAAGGCATAGGTGTCGGCATCCTCGTAGAGTTTGTGGGACGGAATCTCGCCGCGCAGGATTTTTGCGAACACATTGTTGTCGTCATAGGTCTGGCTCATGGGGCACCCGTCTTTCCTGAATGATGAATCGGATGTTTGCCATGTGCTAGTGGTCCGATTCTGACATTTGCAACCCCTTTGATACAAGCCATTCTGGCAAATGTCAGAATCAAAGGACCACTAGCAAGCATATAATTCTAGTGGAACTTTGAATTTGACATTCGCATGTTGCAGATGATGTCAAATGGGATGCGAATGTCAAATTCGTTCCACTAGCGCAAGGTCAAGCGTGCCCGGGCAAATGGTGTGTTCAGCAGTCGGATTTCTTGAAGGGGGCGTGTTCGTTCAGCACGTCGCTCATCAGCGCAACGTCATTGCGCTCGTGCTCAAGAAAACCGGCGACGGCGCGGCGCAGGCCCTCATGCGCGATATAGTGGGCGGAATGGGTGGTAACCGGCAGATAGCCGCGCGCCAGCTTGTGCTCACCCTGGGCGCCTGCCTCGACCACATGCAGCTTGCGTTCAATGGCAAAATCGATGGCCTGATGATAGCAGACCTCGAAATGCAGGAACCGGTGGTCTTCGATGCAGCCCCAGTGGCGGCCAAAAAGCCGGTCGGAACCGATGAAATTGATGGCTCCGGCGATGTAGCGGCCGCCGCGCCGCGCCATCATCAGGACGATGTCGCCGGGCATGCGCTCGCCGATCAGCCGGTAGAATTCCCGGTTGAGATAGGGGCGGCCCCATTTGCGGTTGCCGGTGTCGGTATAGAAGGTGAAGAAGTCGTCCCAGACCGGTTTGGTCAGGGCGCTGCCGGTGAGGCGGTCGATCACGATGTCATCGGCCAGCGCTTCGCGCCGTTCGCGCTTCAGGGCCTTGCGTTTGCGCGCGGCAAGACTGTCGAGAAAATCATCATAGGTTGCATAGCCTTCGTTGAAGAAGTGAAACTGCTGGTCGATGCGATGCAGGAAACCGGCTTCGTTGAATGCCGGCAGATCGTCGGCATTGACAAAGGTCGAATGCGCGGATGAAACCCCGAGCTGCCCGGTAAGTTGCCGCAGGCCATTGGCAAGAGCGGTCCGGACAGCCGGACCGTCCCAGTCCCGATGCACAAGCAGACGAGGGCCCGTTGCGGGCGTGAAGGGAATGCTGGCCTGCAATTTGGGATAATAGCGCCCGCCGGCCCGTTCGAAAGCGTCGGCCCAGCCATGGTCGAAAACATATTCGCCCTGGCTATGGCCCTTCAGATAGCACGGCACCGCGCCGATGACGGTTCCAGCGGCATCCTCGAGGCGCAGGAACTGCGGCAGCCAGCCGGACTTGCGGTCGACGCAGCCGGAATCCTCAAGGGCGGAGAGAAAGGCGTGCGAAAGAAACGGATTGTAACCGGGCGCGCCGCTCGACGTTCCCGAGAGCTGCGACCACTCCTCCGGCGTAAACGCGCCGATTCCATCGCCGACGCGCAAGGTAAACTCGCCCTGATCAAGATTTGACATTGCTGAACTTGGTTTCCTGACGTTGCCGGCAGGATGAAAGTCGCCTCGCTGCCTCTGATTAAACTAGGTATTCCACCCGGCGATACAAGAGGCAGCGCGGCATGACAGCCGTGTTTCAAACGGCGCGGGGATCGAAGCCCTCGAACGTGATCTGATCCACATGCGCATCGCTCGTGGCCTTGTCAGCGGGGCTGCGCACCGTCCACGAAATGACCGGCAGGCCGAGCCTGCCCTTCACGAAGCCGACAAAGCGGTTTTCCAGATGATGGACATTGTAGGAGACGAAATCGATATCATGGGCGAGCATGGAGAAATGCGCCTCCAGATCGCTGTCATCGAGACCCTCCGCCGTGAGCCCGGCCGGGATCCCCGGAGCGTCCCTGCCGAACAGCCGGATGAGGTGATGGTCGAATGACATGATGGCGGCATTGCCCTCATACCCGGCCAGATCCCCGGCGACTGCCTTGACGAGACCATCATCCCTTCCCGGAATACCCTTCAATTCGATGACGATCGGCACGCGGCCGGCAATGAGCTTGAGCGCCTCAGCGAGTGTCGGCACGTGGTCCTTTGTGCCGCCGACCCGCAACGCGGCGGCGTCGGCCACCGTGACATCATGAATGTTGCCGGGCTTTGCAACCAGACGATCCAATGTGCCGTCGTGAAACACCAGAGCCTTGCCATCGGCAGAAAGGTGCACATCGCATTCGATGGCAAAGCCGGCACTTGCCGCCGCATCAAAGGCTGAAAGCGTGTTCTCCCAGCGGGATTTGTTGAGGTCATGCAATCCGCGATGGGCAATGGGCGTCTTTGTCAGCCATTCCAGTGATGCCATGATCAGCGGACCTCGATGATCGCTTCGATTTCGACCGGCGCATTCAACGGCAGCACCGCTGTGCCCACGGCGGAACGGGCGTGGCGGCCCTTGTCGCCCAGCACGGCCACGAGCAGGTCGGACGCACCATTGGCGACGAGGTGCTGTTCGGTGAAATCCTTGGAGGAGGCGACAAACACCGTGATTTTCACGATGCGCTCGATCTTCTCGAGATCGCCGAGCGCGGCCTTTGCCTGGGCAAGGATATTGACGGCGCAGGCCTTTGCCGCTTCCTGGCCCTGCGCCAGATCGACATCAATACCGAGCAAACCGGTATGGACCAGCTTGCCCCCAGCCAGCGGCAATTGCCCCGAGGTGAGAAGCAGTGAACCGCTGCGTGCGAAGGGCACATAGTTTGCGGCCGGAGCGGCGGCAACGGGCAGGGTAATTCCAAGGTCGTTTAGACGGCTGTCGATGGTGCTGGTCATTGGGTTTCTCATCCTTCTCATGCGGAATCGCAAGTGATTGTGAATGAAGTTGCGATTTTTGCCTCGCTTCCGCCAAGAGTTTTTTTAATATGGCCATTCGAAAACTGGAGAATCTTGTCAATGCGTCTATTCCCCGTCCTCGTTTTCAGCCTGAGTGCCCTTGGTCTTTCCGGATCGTCGATGGCACTTGCCGCTGGAACAGCGACTCTCGTACCACACCGCGCCATTTATGATCTCAAGCTGGATAACGCGCAGGAAAGCAGTGGTATCACGGGGCTGACAGGCCGCATGGTATACGAATTCAATGGTTCGGATTGTGAAGGTTACACGACAAATTTTCGCTTTGTGACGCGCGTCGACATGGAAGAACAGCCTCAAAGGGTGACCGACCAGCAGACCACCACGTTCGAGTCGGGTGACGGCGCCAAATTCCGTTTCGTCAACAAGACATTTGTCGATCAGAGCCTGACCAAGGAAGTGCGCGGCGATGCGCTTCTGGACAAGGACAAGACGGAAATCTCCCTCACCAAGCCGGAAGCGAACAAGGAAAATCTCGAGCTTTCGCAGTTCCCGACACGCCACATGCAGGAACTGATCGAGAAGGCGATCGCCGGGGATGTGTTCTATCAGACAAAGCTGTTCGACGGTTCCGAGGATGCCGACAAGGTCATGGCGACGACGGTGGTCATCGGCAAGCCCGCTCCCGGTGATTCCGATGACGAGACGAAGAAGATGGGCGCGCTCGAGAAGGAAAACACCTGGCCGGTTTCCATCGCCTATTTCGACGATACGGACAAATCGGAAGGGCTGCCCAGCTACCGCATCAATTTCAAACTCTATCGCAATGGCGTGACCCGCGATCTCAAGATGGATTACGGCGATTTCTCCATGACCGGCAAGCTCGTCAATCTGGAGCTTTTCGATGCGCCGAAGTGCACGAAGTAGAGGACCAAATCTCCCATTCTTGAATTTTCGCGATAAAGTGAATACATTGAATGCAGTGAATACAACTGGCGGCAATCATGGCGACATCTATCCGTTTAACTCCTGAAATCGAACAGAGACTGGATACCCTCGCGTCCAAGACCGGCCGGAGCAAAGCATTCTATTTGCGCGAAATTATCGAGAATGGCCTGGATGACATGGAAGATTACTATCTAGGCCTTGGCGTTCTCGAGCGGATACGCAAAGGAGAAGAGCGCGTTTACTCCTTGGATGAAGTGGAACGCGATCTTGGTTTGGCAGATTGAGCTATCTGCTACCGCCGCAAAGCAACTGGAAAAACCTGATCGACATGATGCAAAGCGAATTGCTGCGTTTTTGCGAGAACGTCTGGCTTCAGTCGACGATCCTCGGCAATTGGGCAAAGCGCTGACAGGGCCGCTTGGCGGCCTTTGGCGCTATAGAGTCGGAAACTATCGCATCATTTGCGATCTGCAGGGAAAACGGCTTATTATTTTGGTTCTTGAGATTGGCCATCGCGGAGCCATTTATCGATGATGCGGCGGTGAAACCTGTGAAAATCGCCTTTTCTCACCGTAGCTCTTGCGTTTGCCGGTAATATCCATTAACAGCCGCTTCATTCCACACACGGGATTTGGGTTGATATCGGGAGAAATCCGATATGGCCTCCGGTGGCGGGTTTCCCGCCTCTTTCCTGTGGAGGTTAAACCGGAAAAGGAAAACTAAGAGATGGCATTGCCTGATTTCAGCATGCGTCAGCTCCTCGAAGCTGGCGTTCACTTCGGCCACCAGACACATCGCTGGAACCCGAAAATGGCACCATACATTTATGGTGACCGCAACAACATTCACATTCTCGATCTGGCCCAGACTGTTCCGCTGCTTCACCGCGCGCTGCAGAAGGTTTCGGACACCGTAGCCCGTGGCGGCCGCGTTCTGTTCGTCGGCACCAAGCGCCAGGCTTCGGACATCATTGCCGATGCGGCAACCCGTTCGGCCCAGTACTACGTCAATGCCCGCTGGCTCGGCGGCATGATGACCAACTGGAAGACGATCTCGAACTCCATTCAGCGTCTGCGCAAGCTGGACGAACTTCTTTCCGGCGAAGCACAGGGCTTCACCAAGAAGGAACGCCTGAACCTCGATCGTGAACGCGAAAAGCTCAACCGCGCCCTCGGCGGTATCAAGAACATGGGTTCGATCCCGGACCTCATCTTCATCATCGATACCAACAAGGAAGCGATTGCCATTCAGGAAGCCAAGCGTCTCGGCATTCCGGTTGTAGCCGTTATCGACTCCAACTGCGATCCGGACCAGATCGACTTCCCGATCCCCGGCAACGACGACGCCTCGCGCGCCATTTCGCTCTATTGCGATCTGATTGCCAAGGCTGCCCTCGATGGCATCCTGCGTCAGCAGGGCTCGCTCGGCATCGATATCGGCGCCCAGGACGAAGCACCTGTCGAGCCAGCGCTCGAAGAGCCGGCACCGGCTCCTGCACAGGACGGTGAAGCCTCCGCTTGAGGCTTCATATACCCGTCGTAACGGGTGACTAAAAACAATTGTATTGGCGCATGACGCGCCGCAAAGTTGGCATGCTGGTTTCCCCAGTATGCCTTCGCTTTGAGAAGAGGCGACATAATGAGCATTTCTGCATCACAGGTAAAAGAACTCCGCGAAATCAGCGGTGCCGGCATGATGGACTGCAAGGCAGCCCTGACCGAAACCAATGGCGACATGGAAGCTGCCGTTGACTGGCTGCGTGCCAAGGGCATTTCCAAGGCCGACAAGAAGGCCGGCCGTACGGCTGCCGAAGGTCTCGTTGGCGTTGCAACCAACGGCAAGAAGTCGGTTATCGTTGAAGTCAACTCCGAAACGGACTTCGTTGCGCGCAACGACGCGTTCCAGGACATCGTTCGCAACGTTGCGACTGTTGCTCTTGGTAGCGATGGTTCCACGGCTGCCGTTGCTGCTGCGACCTATCCGGCAACCGGCAAGTCCGTTGTCGACACCATCAAGGATGCGGTTGGCACAATCGGCGAAAACCTGTCTTTCCGCCGGTCTGCAGCGCTCAGCGTTGGTGAAGGCGTTGTTGCAACCTACATTCACAACGCTGTTTCCGACGGTCTCGGCAAGCTCGGCGTTCTCGTTGCCATCGAAACAGCCGGCAATGCCGACGCTGCCAATGCATTCGGCCGCCAGGTGGCCATGCACGTTGCGGCAACCAACCCGCTGGCTTTGACCGCCGCTGAAGTCGATCCGGCTGCTGTCGAGCGTGAAAAGGCGGTTTTCACCGAATCTGCACGCCAGTCCGGCAAGCCAGACAACATCATCGAAAAGATGGTCGAAGGCCGTCTGCGCAAGTTCTATGAGGAAGTTGTTCTTCTCTCGCAGGCTTTCGTCATCAATCCCGACCTGACTGTCGAAGCCGCTCTGAAAGATGCGGAAAAGGCAATCGGCGCACCGGCCAAGATCACGGCATTTGCCCGTTTTGCTCTGGGCGAGGGCATCGAGAAGGAAGAGACCGATTTCGCAGCGGAAGTTGCAGCAGCTGTGAAGAAGTAATTTCACAACTGACGAAATCAGAGGGCATCGCGTGACAACGCGGTGCCCTTGGTGTATCCGGGCTTCGAATATCTGAAATGCACGACTCTGCGGGAGGTCTTATGGTTGGTACGGCTGTCTATAAACGCGTTCTACTGAAAGCCTCCGGTGAAGCCCTCATGGGCGATCAGGGTTTCGGTATCGACGTTGCGGTTGCCGACCGTATTGCCAGTGATATTGCCGAAGCGCGGGCGCTCGGCGTTGAAGTCGGGGTGGTGATTGGCGGCGGCAATATCTTTCGCGGTGTCGCTGTCGCGTCCAAGGGTGGCGACCGGGTCACCGGTGACCACATGGGCATGCTTGCCACGGTGATCAATTCACTGGCCTTGCGCACCTCCCTCGTCAAGATCGGCATAGACACCGTCGTCCTCTCCGCCATTGCCATGCCTGAATTGTGCGAGACGTTCTCGCAGAGACAGGCGACAGCCTACATGGACATGGGGAAGGTCGTGATTTTTGCCGGCGGCACGGGCAATCCATTCTTTACGACAGATTCGGCCGCAGCGTTGCGCGCAGCCGAAGTGGGTGCCGATGCCCTGTTCAAGGGCACGCAGGTTGACGGCGTTTACACCGCCGATCCCAAAAAGGACCCCAGCGCCGTCCGCTTTGAGCGACTTACCCACAAGGAGATGCTCGATCGCGGCCTTACGGTGATGGATACAACAGCCGTGGCCCTTGCGCGCGAGAACAATATCCCAATAATTGTCTATTCAATCCACGAAAAGGGTGGTTTTGCCGAAATTCTGCAGGGCAGAGGACGCGCGACAATCGTTTCCGACGATTGACCCGCCAACCTCGCAGGGGCTGACCAGAATAACGGAAAGAATATAGGAGCGTTGAATATGAGTGATGCACTCGATTTGAATGACCTGAAGCGCCGTATGGATGGTGCCGTGCAGGCATTGAAACATGACCTCAACGGCCTGCGGACAGGCCGTGCATCGGCGAGTTTGCTGGAGCCGATCACCGTCGAGGCCTATGGCTCGCATATGCCGCTGAACCAGGTCGCCAACATCACCGTGCCCGAATCACGCATGCTTGCCGTCTCGGTCTGGGACAAGTCGATGGTTGGCAAGGTCGAGCGTGCCATTCGCGAGTCTGGTCTCGGCCTCAATCCGATCACCGACGGCAACAATCTGCGCATTCCCTTGCCGGAACTCAACGAGCAGCGCCGCAAGGAACTCGTCAAGATTGCCCATCAGTATGTGGAGCAGGCGAAAGTTGCCGCCCGCCATGTGCGCCGCGATGGCATGGACGAGTTGAAAAAGCTCGAAAAGGATGGCGCGATCAGTCAGGATGACAACCGCGTTCTTTCCGAAAAAGTACAGAAGCTGACGGACGAGACCATTGCCGAAATGGACAAGGTTGTTGCAGTCAAGCAGACGGAAATCATGCAGGTTTAGTCTGTTTTTAGCCCGTTAATACCACCGGAGGTTGAATGCCATGTCCAATCCGCGCCACATTGCCATCATCATGGATGGAAATGGCCGTTGGGCAAAAGCACGTGGCCTGCCACGCACCGCCGGTCACAAGGCGGGCGTCGATGCGCTGCGCGAGACCATTCGCGCCGCCGGCAAAATGGGCATTCCGTACCTGACCCTGTTTGCGTTCTCATCGGAAAACTGGTCGCGCCCGCGATCCGAAGTGTCTGATCTGATGGGCCTGCTCAAGCTGTTCATCCGGCGCGATCTGGCTGATCTGCATCGCGAGAATGTGCGCGTGCGCATCATCGGCGAGCGGGAAGGCCTGGCGAAGGATATTCGCGCCCTCCTGACCGAAGCGGAAAGCCTGACCGAGAAGAACACGGCACTGACGCTGATCATTGCCTTCAACTACGGTTCGCGCAATGAAATCACCCGCGCGGTGAAGGCGCTGCTGTCCGACGTGGCGGCGGGTGTCCTGACGCAGGACGAGGTGACCGCCGAGGCTATCGGCGAGCGGCTCGATACGGCGGGCATCCCGGATCCTGACCTGATCATCCGCACCAGCGGCGAGATGCGGCTGTCGAACTTCCTGCTCTGGCAGGCGGCCTATTCGGAGTTCATGTTCCTGCCGTGCTACTGGCCGGATTTCAAATCGACCCACCTGGCGGAAGCGATCGAAACCTTCCACATGCGCGAGCGGCGCTTTGGCGGCGTCAATCAGCAGGAAATAGCTCTGTGACGGCTTCGGGGCCATCCGCACCGGACAAGGGCACCGGCCGTCTCAGCAATCTGCATATACGAACCCTTAGTGCCGTTGTCATGATTGCAATCGCCGTCGCCCTGACCTGGGTTGGCGGCGTGCCATTTGCGCTCATGGCCAGTGCCATCGGATTGGGTGTCTTCTATGAATGGCATGCCATAACGCTCGATCGCTCCAGTCCGCTGACCCGCGGCGTTGCCTGGGCCTGCCTGATCGTGGTGCTTGGACTTTTGCTGCTGTCGCACAATGGACTTTTAATCATCGGCATATTGCTGGCTGGAGCCGTGCTGACGGCAGTGTTGGGCGGACGCCAGTCCGGCCTGTGGCCGGCGATCGGCCTGCTCTATGCCGGATTTCCGGCCATCGCGCTGACATTCGTGCGCGGCGACACCGGGGATGGCTTTGCCGCTGTTCTGTTCCTGTTTGCCGTCGTCTGGTCGACCGATATCTTTGCCTATTTCAACGGGCGGGCACTGGGCGGGCCAAAACTGGCTCCGCGTTTCTCGCCGAATAAAACCTGGTCTGGCGCCATTGGCGGCGCTGCCGCGGGCGTGGCTGCCGGTGTGGCCTGCGCAGCCTTCATTACCCCGGCCGGCGGTGTGCCCGTTCCGCTCATCGCCTTCGTGCTGTCGGTGACCGCGCAGATCGGCGATCTCGGCGAATCATGGGTCAAACGGAAATTCGGCGTCAAGGATTCGGGATACATGATCCCCGGTCACGGTGGCGTGATGGACCGGGTGGATGGACTTGTAGCCGCAGCGGCATTGCTGTACCTCATCGGGGCAATTCTGGTGAAGCCGGAAACGCCTTACGACATTCTTTTCTAGCAGGCTGAGCTTAGGTGACCCTCTGACGGGGTTGGGCAAGGCCCGGAGGACACTTTGACGGATACGCTGAGCTATATCTTCGGCACGCACGGTTTGCTTATCGGTACGATTTTACCCTTTCTGATTGTACTCACGGTTGTCGTCTTCGTTCACGAGATGGGGCACTATCTCGTGGGACGGTGGTGCGGCATCGGCGTCAAGGCCTTTTCGATCGGTTTCGGGCCTGAATTGTTCGGGTTCAACGACCGCAGCGGCACCCGCTGGAAATTATCGGCGATTCCCCTGGGCGGTTATGTGAAGTTCGCCGGCGACGAGAGCGTGGCCAGTTCGCCGATCGGCTTGTCTGAAAACATGACCGCTGAAGAGCGTGCCGTTGCTTTTCACACCCAGCCCGTGTGGAAGCGCGCGGCGACGGTCTTTGCCGGCCCGGCGTTCAATATTCTGCTGACCGTTGCGATCTTTTCCGTCTTCTTTGCGCTCTATGGCCGCATGGTGGCAGACCCGGTGGTTGCGGAAGTGCGTCCGGGCGGCCCCGCTGCGGTGGCCGGATTTCTGCCGGGCGACCGCTTCATCAGCGTGGACGGAGACAAGGTGGAAACCTTTGCCGATGTTCAGCGCCATGTTTCGGCACGGGCGGGCGATTCTCTGAAATTTGTCGTCGAGCGCAAGGGGCAGGAGGTCAGCCTGACCGCCACTCCGGAGCTTGCCGAACAGAAGGACGCCTTGGGCAATCCGGTGAAAGTCGCCGCGATCGGTGTAGTGAACAATCAAGAGTTCGGCAACTTCCGGCGGGTGACCTACAACCCCATCGAATCAGTCGGCCAGGCGGTGCGTGAAAGCGGTTTCATCATTGCCCGGACAGGCCAGTTTTTCAGCCGTTTCTTTGCCGGCAGGGAAGACAAGTGCCAGCTGGGCGGACCGGTCAAAATTGCCACGATGGCAGGGCAGGCTGCCAGTCAGGGTATCGACTGGCTGATTCAGCTGACCGCCATGCTGTCGATCGGCATCGGTTTGCTCAATCTTTTCCCGCTGCCGCCCCTGGATGGCGGACATTTGATCTTTTACGCCGTGGAAGCGGTCATCCGCAGGCCGGTAAAGCCGGCCGTTCAGGAGATTTTCTTCCGGATGGGCTTCCTTCTGGTGCTGGGATTCATGGGTTTTGTTGTGTTTAATGATCTTTTCGCCTGCCGGTGATGAAAATTAAACATTAGTGAAAATTAGAGGGGTGGGGTGGAAAAGCGTTATGATCTGTTTACTATAAGCTGTGAATGGCGTGGCAGGGATGCCACGCTTTCGTGTGAAGTAAATAGATTTTAACCGTAAGCCTTGCGTGTATGTAAAAACCGGCTATGACGGTGTGCGAGTAATTGCTTAGTCCGGGATCTCGCCCGGGGACAACGAGAAACAAAGGTTTAGTAGGCCTATGGCGGCAAGTTCAAAATTCGTTGGTGCAGCGTCGGCGCTCGCCATTTCAGCGGCTCTGGTAAGTTCGGGAGCGATCGTTACGACGGTTGCGGGGATTACAGCAGCACAGGCAGCAACCGTCAGCCGCATTGAAGTGCGCGGGAATACCCGTGTGGATGCCCAAACGGTCAAGGACAATCTCGGCATTACGCCAGGCAAGCCTTTTTCCAACAATGATATCGATGCTGCCACCAAGCGCCTGTTCAACACGGGTCTGTTCGGCGATGTGCGCATCACCCAGTCCGGCGGTGCGTTGATCGTTACCGTGTCCGAGCATCAGGTCGTCAATCAGGTCATTTTCCGCGGCAACAAGAAGATCAAGGACGCGCAGCTGACCGGTGTCGTGCAGTCGAAGTCGCGTAGCGCCTTCAGTCAGCAGACGCTCGACGCTGATACCGAGGCTGTCCGCGCCGCTTATCGCAACATCGGCCGCAGCGATGCTACGGTAAGTTCGCGCATCATGGATCTCGGTCAGGGTCGCGTCAACGTTGTCTTCGACATCAACGAAGGTGACCGCACCAAGATCGCCAACATCGTGTTTGTCGGCAATAACGCCTTTGGTGAGCGCCGCCTGCGCGACGTGATCTCGACCAAGCGTTCCAACCCGTTGTCCTGGCTGACGCGCAATGACGTGTACAGCGAAGACCGCATGCGGGCGGACGAAGAGTCGCTGCGCCGCTTCTATTACAACCGCGGTTATGCGGATTTCCGCGTCGTCTCGTCGACGGCCAATCTCGATGCTGCCACCAACGAATACACGATCACCGTTACGGTTGAAGAGGGTGAGAAGTATAAGTTCGGCGGCGTAGAAATCCAGAGCTCGGTCGAGGGTGTCGATACATCCAAGCTGGGTGGTCTCGTGCAGACATCCGAAGGCGATACGTATAACGCCAAGGAAGTCGAAGACTCCATCATCAAGCTGTCCGAAAAGGTGGCTGGCCAGGGTTATGCCTTTGCCAAGGTGGAGCCGCGCGGCGACCGTAACTTCGAGAACCACACGATTTCGGTCGTCTACAACATCGACCAGGGTCCGCGCGCCTATCTCGAGCGCATTGAAATCCGCGGCAACGAGAAGACGCGTGACTACGTCATCCGCCGTGAGTTCGATGTGAGCGAAGGCGATGCGTTCAATCAGGTTCTGATCCAGCGCGCCAAGAAGCGCCTGGAGCGGCTTGAATTCTTCCAGACCGTCAATATCTCGACCGCTCCCGGCTCGCAGCCTGACCAGGTTATTCTGGTTGTGGACGTTGTCGAGAAGTCGACCGGTGAATTCTCCATCGGTGGCGGTTATACGACCGGTGGTGAAAGCCCCGGACCGACAGTGGAAGGCTCGATCACCGAGCGCAACTTCCTTGGTCGCGGCCAGTATATCCGTATTGCTGCCGGTGGCGGTCTGAACAACAACCGTACCTACTCGCTGTCCTTCACCGAGCCTTACTTCCTCGGTCAGCGTATTTCGGCTGGTTTCGATCTGTTCAAGCGCCAGTCCGGCGTCAATGACAAGTATCAGACCGATCTGACCGGCGGTACGATCCGTTTTGGTCTGCCGATCACCGAAACACTGACGGCGGGTGTTGCTTACAACCTGTCGCAGGAAAAATACACGATCGAAGACGCTGCGAAGATCCCGGGAACGGACATTCCTGATCCGTCGCAGATTTCGCAGGCATTCATTGATGCGGCAAATCGCGGTACATGGATCAAGTCGTCGGTCAGCTGGTCGCTTGTCTACAATACCATCGACGATACGAAAAACCCGCATGATGGACTCTATGCCAAGTTCAACCAGGAATATGCTGGTGTCGGCGGCGATGCCAACTACCTGAAGACAACGTTCAAGGGCAGCTACTACAAGACGCTTTCCCAGGAAATGGACATTGTCGGCCTCGTCGGTGTCGGCGCTGGCTACATCAAGGGATTTGGCGACGATCTGCGCGTGTTTGACACGTTCAAGAACAATCAGGAAATGATTCGCGGCTTCAAATATGCCGGTATCGGTCCACGCGACTTGAGCGTGGCGGATGCCAAGGGCAGCTTCCTGGGTGGTAATACCTACTTCAATGCCACCGTGGAAACGCAGTTCCCGCTGCCGATCGTTCCTGAGAGCCTGGGTATTCGTGGCGCCCTGTTTGCCGACGCTGCTACATTGTATGGCAATGATCTCAAGCAGGCATCGAACACCAGCATGGAATGGCGCGCATCCGCGGGTGTAAGTATCATGTGGGCATCGCCGTTCGGTCCGCTGCGCTTCGACTACGCTTTCCCTGTCAAGAAAGTGGATGGCGATCAGGTGCAGAATTTCAACTTCGGCATGTCGAGCAAATTCTGATAGATTGCTGACCTCCCGGGGGAGCATATTTCCCCGGGGGAGAAAGTTAGTCGATGGCCGATCCGATCTTTTATGAGCCACTGCTGAACGTGACTGTTGGTCAGATCGCCGATCTGACCAATGGCGTTCTTGTGGACAGTTCTCTGGCCAACCGGCCGGTCGCCCGCCTCGCATCCCTGGCTGATGCCGGTCCCGATGCACTTGTGTTCATCGATGGCAAGAAAAACGCGCAAAATCTCGAAGGTTTGAAAGCCGCCGGCGTTCTGTGCACGGACGAAGTCAAGGCAAGCGTGCCCAAGACCGTTGCCGTTATCGTCAGCCGCCATCCGCAGCAGGATTTCGCCGCCATTGGCCGCGCGCTTTATCCGCGGGCGGTGAATGCGCATCTCTGGAGCGGCGAAGAGACGGGTGTTTCACCGCACGCCATCATTGATCCGACCGCCGAAATAGAAGACGGCGTGACGATCGAGCCCGGTGTCATCATCGGCAAGCGCGTTTCCATCGGTGCCGGCACCGTCATTGCCGCCAGCGTGGTGATCGGCAACGGCTGCAAGATCGGCCGCGATTGCTATATCGCGCCGAGCTGCTCGGTCCAGTATGCCTTTCTTGGCAATCGCGTGCTGCTGCATCCGGGCGTGCGTATCGGGCAGGATGGTTTTGGTTATGTCCCGGGCAAGGCCGGCCTCGACAAGATGCCCCAGCTTGGCCGCGTCATCATCCAGGACAATGTCGAAATTGGTGCCAACACGACCATTGATCGCGGCGCGCTCGCCGATACGGTGATCGGTGAAGGCACGAAAATCGACAATCTCGTGCAGATTGCCCACAATGTTCGTATTGGACGCCATTGCGTGATTGCTGCGCAATGTGGCATTTCCGGTAGTGTGGTGCTTGGCGACATGACGATGCTGGGTGGCAGCGTCGGCATCAAGGATCACGTCAATATTGGTTCCCGCGTGGAAATCGCCGCAGCAAGCGGTGTGATGAATGATATTCCGGACGGTGAGCGGTGGGCCGGTGCGCCCGCGCAGCCGTTCAAGCAATGGTTCCGTGAAATCGCGAGTGTCCGCGCGATGACCAGGACCAAGAAGGAGAGCAGTTCAGATGAATGAAAATGTACAGGCGAGCAGTCTTGGCGTCGCGGACATCCAGAAGCTTCTGGCAAATCTGCCGCATCGCTATCCCTTTCTGCTGATTGACCGCATCGTCGATATCGATCGCGATGTCTCGGCCACGGGCATCAAGAATGTCAGCATCAACGAGCCGCATTTTGCCGGTCATTTTCCTGAACTGCCGATCATGCCCGGCGTTCTGATCATTGAGGCCATGGCGCAGACCGCCGGTGCTATCGTTCTGTTCCATAATGGCAGCGGCAAGCCGGGCAAGGTGTTCTTCATGACCATCGACAATGCCAAGTTCCGCAAGCCTGTCGTGCCGGGTGATCAGCTCAAGCTGCGCGTGACCAAGCTCAAGCAGCGCGGCAACATCCACAAGTACAGCTGCGTTGCGGAAGTTGACGGCGTGAAGGTTGCCGAAGCTGACGTGGCGGCAATGGTCAGCTTCCCAGAAGAAGACGAGACCGGAGCTTGATGTCCAATTCCAGCATTCATCCCACGTCGATTGTCGAGGCGGGCGCAAAGATTGGTGACAGGGTAAACATCGGGCCATTCTGCCATATCGGACCGGAAGCGGTCATTGGCAATGATGTCACTCTGCTGAGCCATGTCGTCATCATGGGGGCGACCACCCTCGGCGATGGTGCCAAGGTCTATCCGAACGCCATTCTGGGCGGCGATCCGCAGAACACCAAGCACAAGGGCGGGCACACAACGCTTGTCATTGGCCGGAACTGCACGATCCGCGAAGGCGTCACGATGAATCGCGGCACCGATGGCAGCCGGGGTTTGACCACGGTTGGCGACAACTGCATGTTCCTGGCCTATTCGCATGTGGCGCATGATTGCGACATCGGCGACAATGTGACCTTTGCCAACAATGTCATGATCGGCGGCCACGTGTCCGTCGGCAACAACGTCATCATCGGCGGCGGCGCTGCCTTGCATCAGTTTGTGCGGGTTGGCCACCATGCGTTTGTCGGCGGGCTTGCAGCCGTGGCACTGGATGTCATTCCCTATGGCATGGTGATCGGCAATCATGCCTATCTGGGCGGCCTGAACATTGTCGGCATGAAGCGCTCGGGCATGGCCCGTCCGGAGATACACAATCTGCGCCGTGCGGTGCGCATGCTGTTCGACCGCAGCAAGCCGGTCCGCAATCGCGCCGGTGACGTGCGTCTTGCCTTTTCTCAATCGCCGGCGGTTCTCGATCTGGTCGATTTCATCACCGCTGATACCAAACGTGCCTTCTGCACGCCGCCCCTCGGTTCCGGAATCGAGACCAGCGACAGTGACGACAACAGCTAAGACAACGGATGGGACGCAACCGGCGGCCATAACGGGCCGCACGGCGATTGTCGCGGGCAACGGGCTCCTGCCCATTTCCATCGCGGAAAGCCTGCAGAAGCAGGGTGCGAACCCCCTGATCATCGCCATCAAAGGCGAGGCATCGCCCGAGATCAATGCGCGCAAGCACGCCGAAATCTCGATCGTCGAGCTGGGCGGCCTGATGAAAATCCTGAAATCGGAAGAGATCAGCAACGTCGTTCTGGCGGGTGGCGTGCGCCACCGGCCGGAATTCTCCGCGGCGCTGCGGCCCGGTAACGGCAATCTCGTTGCGTTGTATCGTTTCATGCGGGCTTTTCGCCTCGGTGACGATGGTTTGCTCAAGGCCGTGATCTCAACCATTGAGTCCTACGGTTTCCGGGTTGTCGGTGCGCACGAGATCGTTCCGGATATTCTGGCGCCTGAAGTGGGCACCATCACCCGGAAGAAAGCCGATCAGGCAAGCATTGCCGATATGCGGGCCGCCCGCGAGGCGGCCATCATGATCGGCTCGCTCGATATCGGGCAGGCGGCCATTGCCGTCGGCAGCCGCGTGGTGGCGCTGGAGGGCGTGGAGGGCACCGATGCGATGCTGCAGCGGGTCGCCGAACTGCGCATTGCCAAGCGGATCAACCGCAAGGGCGGTGTGCTGGTGAAATGCGCCAAACCGCAGCAGGAAGTGCGGGCGGATTTGCCGGCCATCGGCGTAAGCACTGTGGAGAATGCGGTGAAGGCCGGTCTGAAGGGCATTGCCATCGAAGCGCGGCGCACGCTGATCCTTGGCTATGCCGAAACGATCGCTGCTGCCAACGAAGCTGGTATTTTCATCGAAACTTTTGCGCAGGAGGCCGAGTGAAAACAGCAGCAAAGCCGCTTCGCCTTGCCATTGTCACCGGCGAAGAGTCCGGCGACCTGCTTGGTGCCGATCTGGTGCAAGCCCTGCGGCGGCAGTATCCGGGCGAGGTGACGCTGACCGGTGTCGGCGGCGAGCATCTCTCAGCCCTCGGCCTCAACTCCTTGTTCGACCAGCACGAAATCGCTCTGGTCGGGCTGACGGCCATCGTCACCAAACTGCCGCAGCTCATCCGCCGCATAGCGCAGCTGGCCAAAGCGATCATTGCGGCGAAACCCGATTGCCTCGTGATTATCGACAGCCCGGATTTCACCCATCGCGTCGCGCGCAAGGTGCGGGCTGCCGATCCATCGATCCCGATCGTCAACTATATCAGCCCGTCGGTCTGGGCCTGGCGCCCGGAACGCGCCAAGGCGATGCGCGGCTATATCGACCATGTGCTGGCCATTCTGCCGTTCGAGGTGCAGGCATTGCAAGATCTCGATGGCCCGCCTGCCACCTATGTCGGCCACAGGCTGGTGACCCATGCGCCGCTGCTGGCGGCGGCAGAGCGGAACCGGGCGCGGGAAAGCAGTTTCGCTGACAGAACCGAACACAATCTTGTTGTCCTGCCGGGGTCGCGCAGAGCAGAAATATCAAGCCTTTCCAAACCTTTCGGTGAGGCAATTGAACTGCTGGCGGAACGCGGCAACCGCTTCAGGCTGACATTGCCGACGCTTCCCAAAGTCGAACCACTGGTGCGACAGCTCACTGCCGGCTGGAAAGTCCAGCCAGACATCGTGGTGGGTGAAGCGGAACGTCTGAAAGCCTTCGCCGAAGCCGATGCGGCTCTGGCCGCGTCCGGGACCGTGTCGCTGGAACTCGCACTGGCGCGCATCCCGACGGTGTTGTCGTACCGGCCTGACTGGCTGGCGCGCATGTTCATTGCGCCGCGCATCAAGGTCTGGAGTGCGGCCTTGCCCAACATCATCGCCGACAAGCGGGTTGTTCAGGAATATTTCAACCAGTTCGTTCGTCCCGGCCCGCTGGCGCGCGAGATCGAACAACTGCTGAAACCGGGTTACGCCAGGGCGTTGCAGCTCGAGGGTTTCGACGAGATCGCGGCATTGATGCGGACCGAACGGCCGTCCGGCGAGATTGCCGCCGAGAAAGTTCTCGAATACGTGCATCAGAGGGCCTGAGGAACAGGCTTTTGGATATGAAAAAGGCGCCGAATGGCGCCTTTTTTCGTATTCTGGAGATCTTATTTGCGATTGCCGACCGGAACGTAGTCGCGCTGCGTTGCACCGGTGTAAAGCTGGCGCGGGCGGCCGATCTTCTGGTGCGGGTCTTCGATCATTTCCTTCCACTGGGCAATCCAGCCAACCGTCCGGGCAACGGCGAACAGCACGGTGAACATGGTGGTGGGGAAGCCGAGCGCCTTCAAGGTGATGCCGGAATAGAAATCGACGTTCGGATAGAGCTTCTTCTCGATGAAATATTCATCGGTCAGGGCAATGCGCTCCAGCTCCATGGCGACGTCGAGCAGCGGATCGTCCTTGATGCCGAGTTCGGCGAGAACTTCCTTGGTGGTCTGCTGCATGATCTTGGCGCGCGGATCGTAGTTCTTGTAGACGCGGTGGCCAAAGCCCATCAGGCGGAACGGATCGTTCTTGTCCTTGGCGCGGTTGATGAATTCCGGAATGCGGTCAACCGTACCGATTTCGCCGAGCATGTTGAGCGCGGCCTCATTGGCGCCGCCATGGGCAGGGCCCCAGAGGCAGGCAATGCCGGCAGCGATACAGGCGAACGGATTGGCACCGGACGAACCGGCAAGACGCACCGTCGACGTCGAGGCATTCTGCTCGTGATCAGCGTGCAAAATGAAAATCCGGTCCATTGCGCGGGCAAGAACCGGATTGGGGACGTAGTCTTCGCACGGCACGGCAAAGCACATGTGCAGGAAGTTGGTGGCGAAATCGAGATTGTTCTTCGGGTAAACGAAGGGCTGACCGATGTGATACTTGTAAGCCATCGCAGCCAGGGTCGGGATCTTGGCGATCATGCGGATGGATGCAACCATGCGCTGATGCGGATCGGAAATATCGGTCGAGTCGTGATAGAAGGCGGACAGGGCGCCAACGCAGCCGACCATGACCGCCATGGGATGGGCGTCACGGCGGAAGCCGCTGAAGAAGCGCGACATCTGTTCGTGCACCATGGTGTGGTGCGTCACGCGATAGTCGAAATCATGCTTCTGGCTCTTTGTCGGCAGTTCGCCGTAAAGCAGGAGATAGCAGGTTTCGAGGAAGTCGCCCTTTTCGGCGAGTTGTTCGATCGGATAGCCGCGATGCAGCAGAATGCCTTCGTCACCGTCGATATAGGTGATCTGCGACTCGCAGGAGGCTGTGGATGTAAAACCCGGATCGTAGGTGAATGCACCCGTGTTCTTGTAGAGTGTTCCAATGTCCACGACATCAGGTCCGATGGTGCCTTTTTTAATCGGTAACGCAAACTCGTGACCATTCAGATCGATGTTGACGCTATTCTCAGACATTGCCGTTCCTTTCTTGCTTCAGCTCCCGCTGACATCCCGTGTACCATTCCGAAGTTCGCTGCTTGAGCAGTAGACTCTCGTCGAACTTCGGAAGTGAAAGCACACGAGTTACTTCATATTCCAGTATGCCTTTGAAACAGGATGTTCCTTCCAGGCAGGTTATTTTCTGACCTCTGCGTTCAGCACACTGGCCCAAAGCCTTGACCTCTTTGCAAGGTCTTTATCCTGATTTTCTCAGGCACGTCACCGTAGCCGAACGGCATAATGTTGCAATGCAAAAATGCACCGTCGAGGCTGCGGATTAACCTTTTATCCGGTCTTCGATACGCCCCAGTGACTCCTCGCGGCCAAGCACCGCCAGCACGTCGAAAACCCCCGGAGATGTTGCTCTTCCCGTCAGCGCGGCGCGCAAGGGCTGGGCAATTTTACCCAGCTTCAGGCCGGTATTTTCCGCATGAACCCGCACGGCCGCATCCAATGCTTCGGCAGTCCAGTCATTGACGGCCGACAGCGCTGGAAGAACACCGGAAAGCACACCCAGGCCCTCTTCATTCAACAGGCCAGCTGCCTTTTCATCCAATGCCAACGGGCGTTGCGCAAACAGGTATTTCGCACTGTCCGCCAGTTCGACCAGCGTCTTGGCGCGTTCCTTCAGGCCGGGCATTGCCGCCAGCAATTGCTGACGGGTCCGGTCATTCAGCCGCGACAGAATGTCCGCGCCGCCTTCGATCTCCGGCAGGATGTCGATCATCGCCTTGACCAGGTCGGCATCGGCGGAGAACCGCATGTAGTGGCCGTTGATCGCTTCAAGCTTCTGGAAATCGAAACGCGATGCACCGCGATTGATGTCGGAAATCTCGAACCACTCGATCATCTGCGCATCGGACATGATCTCGTCATCGCCATGGCTCCAGCCGAGGCGGACGAGATAGTTGCGCAGGGCGGCAGGCAGATAGCCCATGGCGCGATAGGCTTCGACGCCAAGCGCACCGTGACGCTTAGACAGCTTGGCCCCATCCGCACCGTGGATCAGCGGAATATGACCCATCACAGGGATATCCCAGCCCATCGCATCATAGATGATAGCCTGGCGCGCGGCATTGGTCAGGTGATCGTCACCACGGATGATGTGGGTGACGCCCATGTCATGGTCATCGACGACAACCGCGTGCATGTAGGTCGGATTGCCATCAGAGCGCAGGATGATGAAATCATCGAGATCCTTGTTGGGAAAGCGTACATCGCCCTGTACGAGGTCGCGCACCAGGGTTTCGCCGTCCTGCGGTGCCTTGATGCGGATAACCGGCTTGACGCCCGCTGGGGCTTCCTTCGGATCGCGATCGCGCCAGCGGCCGTCATAGCGCGGCGGGCGGCCCTCGGCGCGGGCTTTTTCGCGCATTTCCTCAAGCTCTGCCGGCGAGGCATAGCAGTAATAGGCCTTGCCCTTGGCGACCAGCTCTTCGGCCACTTCCCGGTGACGGGGCGCGCGCTCGTATTGCGACACCGCATCGCCATCCCAATCGAGGCCCAGCCACTTCAGGCCATCGAGAATGGCCGTGACAGCCGCTTCCGAGGAGCGTTCCCGGTCCGTGTCTTCGATGCGCAGCAGCATCTTGCCGCCCGTATGCTTGGCATAGAGCCAGTTGAACAGGGCCGTGCGGGCACCGCCAATATGGAGGTATCCGGTCGGGGAGGGTGCAAAACGGGTAACAACAGGTGACGACATAAGGACTCCAACAGACGTCTCGGCCATTAGCCTAACATCCAATCGATTTGATCTGGCGTTGATGTAGCATAGGAGCGCTGTCGTGCAAGTGCATTGGCAGAATTGGAGGCAAATGCAGGGGCCCGGCACCAGTACACAAACGAGTGAACGGCAGTTTTTTGATCGTCCGGCGGACGATGAGCCGGGTCTTGCGACCCAAATATCCCAAAATATTGCCGTCACCCGGCGAGGCGTGAGTCTGTCCATAGCGCTGCGCCGGCGCATGGGGTTGGGGCAGGATTTGCTCCCGGCCGTTTCCCGGGCATGCGCGCAGGATTATGATCGCGGCAGTCTTTTTCTGTTCGTTCCGGTTTTTGCCGGCAGCGGCGCCATCGTCTATTTCGGCTTACCAGTGGAACCGCGGCTGAGCGCCATCCTCTTTGGATTGACCGCGCTTGCCGGGTTCAAACTCCTGGCACGTGAGCGGCATCTGACGGGGATGTGCCTTTCCGCCGCCGTGCTGGTTGTCATGGGCATGCTCTGCGCCAAGCTGGAAACGCTGCGGCTGGATACACCGATGCTTGGCTCCGCCGTCACCACGCGGCTGACCGGCCGCATCGTCGCGATCAACCGCGCCGACCGGGGCGGCTGGCGCGTGACGGTGGATGTCGTGGCGACAGAGCGCCCGCAGCTGCGCTATGCCCCGGCAAGGCTGGTTGTGTCGGCCCGCGCCTTGCCACCTCAAGCTGCCATAGGCAGCGGGTTGCGCGGTCTGGCGCATCTGCGCCCGCCATCCGGTCCCGTGCGATCCGGCAATTACGACTTTGCCTTCCACAATTACTACAGGGGCATCGGCGGCAGCGGCTTCTTTCTTGGAAGGCCGGAAGCAGCCTCTCTGCCGGAACCGGCCGATTTGACAACCAGAACGCTGTTTGCCGTCGCTGCGATGCGCCAGGCACTCACCGATCGTATCCTCGGTCATATACTGGGAGAAGCCGGTGCCATCGCCGCATCGCTCATCACCGGCCAGCGCGATGGCATCGGCGAGGCCACCAACAACGCCATGCGGCTGAGCGGCCTGTCGCATATCCTCTCCATTTCGGGATTGCACATGGCGCTCGTGGCCGGGATCGTCATCGGCTCGCTGCGCGCATGCATGGCTTTCTTTCCGGACTTTGCCGCGCGCTATCCCATCAAGAAATTTTCGGCATGCGCGGCGCTGCTGGCGTCGGCCTTCTATCTGCTGCTCTCGGGGATCGACGTGGCGGCCCAGCGCAGCTTTGTCATGCTGGCAGTCATGCTTGTCGCCATGACCGTGGACCGGGCGGCGCTGTCGCTGCGCAATGTTGCCCTGGCCGCCTTGGTAACCATTACCATCGCGCCGCACGAGGTGATGGGGCCAAGCTTCCAGATGTCGTACTCGGCCACCGCAGCACTGATCGCATTTTACGGCTGGTGGTCGCCGCGCAGGGCCGGCCGCAATACCCGGCGTGCCTCCCGCAGCGGCCTGTTGCTGCAACTGCCCGGCAAGATCGGCGATCACATCAGCGACATTGCTCTGACATCCCTGGTCGCCGGTTCGGCCAGCGCGATCTTTGCCGCCTATCATTTCAACAATACCGCACCGCTCGGGCTGATCGGCAACGCATTTGGCTTGCCCGTGGTCTCGGTTCTGGTCATGCCCTTCGCCGTACTGGCGCTGTTGCTGATGCCGTTCGATCTGGATTTCCTGCCGTTCGCCGTCATGGAGCGCGGCATCGAGCTGGTGGTGTTCATTGCCCATCACGTTGCCGCACTCTCGCCCTCGGGCAATCTCGGTCCGATGCCGCAGCCGAGCCTGATCCTGATGAGCTTAGCGCTTGTGATCCTGCTTCTCACGACGTCATGGTTGCGTCTGTGCAGCCTGCCGCTGTTTGCTGCGGCCGTCCTGATCATGGCACGCACAGCGCCGCCGGATCTCGTCCTGTCGGAGGATGGCCGGCTGGCCGGTGTGCGCAATGGCACGGTATTGATGATCAATCGCCCGCAGGGCGGCGCCTTCACGTTGAACAACTGGCGGCAGGGCTTTGGGCTGGAACAGATCGTCAAACCGGCGGGGATCGGCAAAGAGGCAGCGGAGGGTGTCTTCGAATGCGCCGGAAAGCTCTGTCTGGCGCGCGAACCGGGCGGTCTCATCATTGCCTATACGGATGATCCCGCGCAAAGGAACGCCGCCTGCAGCGAGGGGAATATTGTCGTGCTGGCCTTTGCCGGCGCGGAAACCGGTTGCCCCGTTCCGGGCCCGATGGTGATCACGCGCCGTGATCTCGCCTTGAACGGTGCTGCGGAAATCCGGTTCGGTTCCGGCGGGCAAGGGCAGGGTGACCTGACGGATCAATCGAAAGCCGGAGAAGCGCTGGAGCAAAGAGTGCAGTCGGCCCGTTTGACCTGGGCGATCGGTCCGCCGGACCGCCCCTGGAACAAGTACCGCATCCACTCCAATGCGGCGCGCAACCGGCCGGAGCATTCACGCAAGGCCCACGCGACCGAAGGCGTCCCGGACAATGCCGAACGGGACGCGGCGGCCGGTCAGTAACGGCGGATCAGGCCGACAAGCTTGCCCTGCACCCGAACGCGGTCCGGTCCGAAAATCCGCGTTTCGTAGGCAGGATTGGCGGCTTCCAGGGCAATCGAGGCACCCTTGCGGCGAAACCGCTTGAGGGTGGCTTCCTCGTCATCGACCAGTGCCACGATGATTTCGCCGGGGCTTGCGGTGTCGCCACGCTTGATGACAACGGTATCGCCGTCGAAAATGCCCGCTTCGATCATCGAGTCGCCCTTGACCTCAAGCGCATAATGTTCGCCGCTGCCGATCATGTCTGGCGGAAGGCTCAGCATGTGCGTCTGGTTCTGGATGGCGGAAATCGGCACACCGGCGGCAATCCGGCCCATGACCGGAATGCTGACATTGGCAGGCATGTCCATGTCGTTGGAGGCGCGCGGCTGCGGCTTCGGCGGCGCAACATTGCGTCCGAGACTGCCCTCGATGACACTCGGCTCGAACTTTCTCTGGCTGTTGAGGCCGGGTGCGATGGAGTCCGGCAGGCGCAGGACTTCCAGCGCGCGTGCCCTGTTCGCAAGCCGGCGAATGAAGCCGCGCTCTTCCAGCGCAGTGATCAGCCGGTGAATGCCGGATTTGGAGGCCAGATCCAGCGCATCCTTCATTTCGTCGAAGGATGGCGGAATGCCCGTCTCCTTCAGACGCTCATGAATGAAGAGAAGAAGTTCATGTTGTTTACGCGTGAGCATTGGCGATCCTTTAGCAGGGAATCGGAAAAACAAAACCAGAACAAACACTATCTGTTCCAGCATTGTTCTACAAGTGCTTAATATTCCGTTGCGGCAATGCTGGAAGCTTGGTTACGAAGCATGTGCGGGCAGAAATGCGCCCGTTCAGGGTACTGTTCCGTCGGTTTCCAGTTGGATAACACAATATCATGACAGCTTTCATCCGAATCGCCGAGCGCCGGGACCTTGGCGCGATCATTGACTGGGCAGCTGCCGAGGGCTGGAACCCCGGTTTGGACGATGCGGATGCATTCTGGGCCGCGGACCCCAAGGGCTATCACGTGCTTGAGGTGAATGGTGAACTGACGGCAGCGGTCTCGCTGGTCCGCTATGCGCGAGACTACGGCTTTCTCGGTTTCTACATGGTGCGTCCGCAATCGCGCGGTCTGGGTTTCGGCTGGTCGCTCTGGCAGGACGTGCTGAGCGGATTTGCCGGACAGACCGTCGGCCTTGATGGTGTCGTTGCCCAGCAGGAGAACTATCGGAAGTCGGGGTTTGTCTATGCCCATGCGAATTACCGTTATGGCGGCGCACCCGGCTGCAAGGCACCCGTCAGCGGCGATATCGTCGCCATCGATGCGCAATGGATCGGCGCCGTCGCCGCCTATGACCGTCAATTCAATCCCGAACCACGGGAATCGTTTATCCGTGCCTGGCTTGGCCCGTCCGGCTCCCGCCACGGCCTGGCCTGTATTGTCGACGGAAAAATCGCAGGGTATGGCGTCGTGCGCGCATGCCGCGAGGGGTGCAAAATCGGTCCCTTGTTTGCCGAAACCGAAGAGATCGCCGACCGGCTGTTTCAATCGCTCTCAGCAAAAGTCGGGGATGCGCAGGTCTTTCTGGATATTCCCGGGACCAATGGGGCCGCGCGGCGCCTTTGCGACCGGTACGGTCTGGCGCCGGTGTTCGAAACCGCACGCATGTATCGCGGACCGGCGCCCGAATTGCCGCTCGACCGGATTTTTGGCATCACAACCTTCGAATTGGGCTAGGCACTCACCGGCGCGGGGCGACGGGCGGACCGCTCGATTGGCGCAGGATGAGTTCGACCGGCCATATCTCATGGATGTTTTCGACCGGCTCGCCGTCGAGGACCCGCACCAGCAGTTCGGCGATACGCGACCCGGCGGAGCGGATCGACGACCGGGTGGTGGTCATGGCGGGGACCATGTTGCTGGCATTGAGATAGGGGAACACGTCGTCATGGGCGATCACCGAAACTTCCTTGCCCAGTTCATAGCCCTTTGAACGGATGGCGCGGAAAATGCCGAGCGCCGTCATCATCGAGCCGGCGAGAATGGCGGTCGGATGCGGCGTATAGGACAAGAGCCGCTGCGCCTCATGGAAACCGGTTTCATCGGAAAAACGCTCATGCACGATGAAGCGCGGATCAACGGCAATGCCGCGCTCGAGCAATGCTTCGCGATAACCCATTTCGCGGTGTTCGGAAAACGTGTGGCCCTTCAGCCCGTCAATCATCGCGATATGCCGGTGGCCGAGATCGATCAGGTGTGATGCCGCCTGCCGGAAGGCGCCGGCATTGTCGATATCGAGCCAGGCATGCGGGGCGGCGATATTGGTTCGCCCGTGCAGCACAAAGGGAAATTTCGCTTCCGTCAGCATGGCGACCCGCTCGTCCATCAGGGTGGGGCCGGTGACGATGATGCCATCCACGCGCTTGCTGGAAATCAGCCGCCGGTAGGCCGCAAGCTCGTCATTGTTGATGCTCGGGCTCATCAGCAGGTCCATTTCATGCTGCGATAGCTGCTCGGCCAGACCGGAGAAGAACTCGCTCGTGTGCGGACCGAAACGTTCGCTGCGGTCGCGCGGCATCAGGATGCCGATGGCGCCGATGCGGCCGATGGCGAGGCGGCGGGCATTGGCATTGGCGCTGTAACCGAATTTGAGGGCTGCCTGGCTGACGCGTTCGCGCGTCGCCTTGTTGACTTCAGGATAGCCGTTCAGGGCGCGACTGACGGTCGTTTGCGAGAGGCCCAGTTGTTCAGCCAGTTCCTTGAGTTTCATGGCAAGCAATCCAGTACGGTCTGTTCAGGCAATGCAGATATGACTCCAAATAATAAACATAACCAGAGGCTAAATTCAAAGCGCTTTGGTAAATTGCTCGCGATATTGTGATCTGTGATCGACGCTGTGCTGTTTCAACAGGGTGGCAGCCCGGAATTCTTGTGCTCAGAAATACCGTATAATGCACTGTATCATATATATAATAATCCATTTCTCCATGCGGTTGACCTTGATGCATTGTTTGTGCCGCCAATTTGCAGCTTGACAGGTGAGAGGGCCTTTGTCATTTTTCATTCAAAGCGCTTTGAATTTTGATGTTTCAAATGTTTTCCAAAGCGCTTCAGGAGGAGTTTTTGAAGAGGGGCCAAGCATCGCTGCGATGTGCGGCAGCCGATTCTGTCAGATTTTTGGGAGGAAATCATGAAAGCCAAATCATTCATTGCGACCCTTTTGACCACGACCTTGCTGGCTTCAGGGGCTTTTGCCGCCAATCTGGCGATCGTATCCGGCGACACCGGCAATGGACGCGAGTTCCTGCGCAAGCAGCTTGACCAGTTCGAGAAGGAAACCGGCAACAAGGTGTCCATCGTTGCCATGCCAGCCAACAGTTCCGACAATTTCGGTCAGTACCGCCTGTGGCTCGCCGCCGGCAATACCGATATCGACGTCTACCGCACCGACGTGATCTGGGCGCCGCAGCTGGCCGACCAGTTCCTCGACCTGAAGGAAGCCGCAAAGGACGTTATCGATCAGCACATACCTTCGATCATCGAAAGCCAGACCGTCGGCGGCAAGCTGGTCGCCTTGCCGATGTTCACCGACGCCCCGGCGCTCTACTACCGCAAGGACCTGCTGGAAAAGTACAAAAAGCCGGTGCCAAAAACCTGGGACGAGATGGCGGCAACCGCCAAGGAAATCCAGGACGGTGAGCGGGCGGGCGGCAACAAGAGCATTTATGGCTTTGTCTTCCAGGCCAATGCCTATGAGGGCCTGACCTGCAACGCGCTCGAATGGGTAAAATCCTCGGGCGGCGGGCAGATTGTCGAGGCGGACGGCACGATTTCGATCAACAATCCGGAAGCCGCAGCGGCCATCGACCGCGCCAAGGGCTGGGTCGATACCATCTCGCCCAAGGGCGTGCTTGCCTACACGGAGGAAGAGGCACGCGGTGTCTGGCAGACCGGCAATTCCGTTTTCATGCGCAACTGGCCCTATGCCTATGCGCTGGCCGGGGCCGATGGCAGCGCCATCAAGGGCAAGTTCGACGTGGCGCCCCTGCCGAGCGGCAAGGAGGGCCAGAACTCCGCTGCAACGCTTGGCGGCTGGAACCTGGCGGTTTCAAAATATTCGAAGGCGCCCGAAGAGGCGATCAAGCTGGCGCTGTTCCTCGGCTCTCCCGCACAGCAGAAGGCGCGGGCGATTTCCCAGGCCAGCATGCCGACCATCAAGGCGCTTTATGACGACAAGGATATCGCCGCCGCGCAGCCGCTCATTCCAAACTGGAAGCCGGTGTTTGAAAATTCCGTTCCACGCCCCTCGGCGCCGACGAAGGTGAAATACAATGAAGTGTCCAACATGTTCTGGAGCGCGGTCCACGATACATTATCGGGCAATGGCACCGCTGCCGAAAACCTTGAGCTTCTGGAAGCAAAGCTGACCGAACTCAAGGGAAACAGCTGGTAGACCCCTGCCAGCAAAAGGGCACGGTGCGGATGGCGTTCACAACCTCCCGAACCCCGTTCGCACCGTTTGCCTGACGCTTTCGCTTCATCCGGAACCACACGGGCAGGAATACGAGCATGACGCCTTCCACCGCACGTTCAGAGCTTTTGCGGCAGCGCGCCCGCTCGGCGCAGCTGTTTCTCATTCCGATGATCATCGCGCTGGCCATTGTTGCCGGCTGGCCCTTGCTTCGGACAATCTATTTCTCGTTCACCGATGCCTCGCTGACCAATATGAGCGCGGCCAAATGGGTGGGATTCAAGAACTATCTGTCGTGGATCCAGCTGAAGAGCGGCCGCACGATCTTCTCAGGACTTCTGGTCGATCCGACCTGGTGGAACGCCGTGTGGAACACGGTGCGCTTCAGCATCATCTCCGTGGCGCTGGAAGCCTTTTTCGGCATGATCGTCGCGCTTGTTCTGAATGCCGAGTTCAAGGGCAGGGGCATTGTCCGCGCTGCCATCCTCATTCCCTGGGCGATCCCGACCATCGTGTCGGCCCGCCTGTGGGGCTGGATGCTGAACGACCAGTTCGGCATTCTCAACGATTTGTTCATGCGCCTTGGTTTCATCAGCCATCCCATCGCCTGGACGGCAAGTGCCGATACGGCCATGACGGCGGTGCTGATCGTCGATGTCTGGAAGACCACGCCCTTCATGGCGCTGCTCATTCTGGCAGGCCTGCAGATGGTGCCGAAGGACATTTATGAAGCCGCGCATATCGACGGCGTGCATCCGATCCGCCAGTTCTTCCGCATCACCCTGCCGCTGATCAAGCCGGCGCTGATGGTCGCCATCATTTTCCGCCTGCTTGATGCCATGCGCATTTTCGACCTGATCTATGTTCTGACGCCCAACAGCTCGCAGACCAAGACAATGTCGGTACTGGCGCGGGAAAATCTCATCGAGTTCGACAAATTCGCCTATGGCTCGGCACAGTCGACGCTGCTGTTTCTGGTGATCGCGCTGATGACCGTGCTGGCGATCTGGCTTGGCCGCGTGCGCCTCGACGGAGGAGACCGCTGATGATCTGGAATCTCACCAAGAACACGGCGTTTTATGCGCTCGTCACCCTGATTGTCGTGCTGGCGGTCTTTCCGTTCTACTACGCCATCATCACCAGCTTCAAAACCGGCAGCAACCTGTTCACCGTCGAGTATTTTCCGTCGTCGTTCTCGCTGGAAAATTACGTATCGGTCATCAATGCCGGCAGTTTCACCCGCAATCTGCTCAATTCGCTTGTCGTGTCGACACTGGTGGTGCTGCTGGCTTTGCTGATTGCCGTCACCGCATCCTTTGCGCTGGCCCGTGTGCGGTTTCGCGGCCGCTCGCTGCTTCTGCTGACCATCCTGTCCGTCTCGATGTTCCCGCAGATCGCGGTGCTGGCAGGCCTGTTCGAGGTCGTGCGCTTTCTCGGCCTCTACAACACGCTGTGGAGTCTCGTCTTTTCCTACACGATCTTCACATTGCCGTTCACCGTATGGGTGCTGACCACCTTCATGCGCGATCTGCCTGTCGAAATCGAGGAGGCGGCCATTGTCGATGGGGCCACTCCCTGGGTCATCATCACAAAGGTGTTCCTGCCGCTGATGTGGCCGGCGATGGTAACGACCGGACTGCTCGCCTTCATCGCGGCGTGGAACGAGTTCCTGTTTGCCCTCACATTCACGTCTTCGACCGAGGTGCGCACGGTGCCGGTCACCATCGCGCTTTTGTCCGGAGCCAGTGCGCATGAAATCCCGTGGGGCACGATCATGGCCGCATCCGTCATCGTGACGGTGCCGCTCGTTGTTCTCGTCCTGATTTTCCAACGCAAGATCATTTCCGGCCTCACCGCCGGCGGCGTCAAGGGGTAACTCAAATGACAGCTATTCATCTCAACAATGTCCGCAAGTCCTTCGGTACGTTCGACGTCATCAAGGGGGTCGATCTGGAAATCAGCCCGAGCGAATTCATGGTGTTCGTCGGCCCTTCCGGCTGCGGAAAATCCACCTTGCTGCGGTTGATCGCCGGGCTTGAGGACATCACCGCCGGAACGCTCGCCTTCGACGACAAGGTGGTCAACAGCCTGACGCCGTCGCAGCGCGGCATTGCCATGGTGTTCCAGTCCTATGCGCTCTATCCGCACATGACGGTGTTCGACAACATGGCGTTCGGCCTGAAACTCGCCAAGGGCGGCACAGATGAAATCAAGCGGCGGGTGAACGAGGCGGCGGACATGCTGCAGATCACCGCCTATCTCGACCGCCTGCCGAAACAGCTTTCCGGCGGCCAGCGCCAGCGCGTGGCCATCGGTCGGGCCATCGTGCGCGATCCGAAAGTCTTCCTGTTCGATGAACCGCTGTCCAATCTCGATGCCGCTTTGCGCGTGCAGACACGGCTTGAAATCGCCAAACTGCATGCAAAAATGCACGAGACCACGATGATCTACGTCACCCACGATCAGGTGGAGGCGATGACGCTTGCGGATCGCATCTGTGTGCTGCGCGACGGCATCGTTGAGCAGGTCGGCACGCCGCTGGAGCTTTATGAGAAGCCGCAATCGGTCTTTGTCGCCGGTTTCATCGGATCACCGAAGATGAATTTCCTCACCGAGAAACATGCGGATACCTACCGCGCCCACACGCTCGGCGTGCGGCCGGAGCATCTCGAAATCAAGGACAGGGGCGGCACATGGAACGGCAAGCTGATCCTGTCCGAAAACCTCGGTTCCGAGACCTATCTCTACATCGATATTGGCGCAAAGGACCCGCTTGTCGTCAGGCAGGACGGGACTGCAAGCCAGCAGCCCGGCGAACTGCTCCACATTTCGCCGATCAACGACAATGTCCACCGCTTCGATCAATCGGGCAGGCCGGCAGCGTCAAACTGAACTGAGCATCCTCCCAACCGCATATGCAATGAATAGGAAGACAAAGATGACCATCCGCACGCTCGTCTGGGGCGAAAATGTTCATGAGAAGATGAACAAGACCGTCGCCGAAATCTATCCCGAAGGCATGCACAACCAGATTGCCAAGCTTCTGAAGTCCGACGGCAATATCGCGGTCAAGACCGCCACCCTGCAGGAACCCGAACATGGCCTGACCGACAAGGTGCTTGACGAAACCGATGTGCTGATCTGGTGGGGGCACCGCGCCCATGGCGATGTCGCCGACGACGTGGTCGAGCGCGTTGCCAAGCGCGTCTGGGAAGGCATGGGCATCATCGTCCTGCACTCAGGCCATTTCTCCAAGATTTTCAAGCGCCTGATGGGCTCGCCATGCGCGCTGCACTGGCGTGAAGCCGGTGAGCGCGAGCGGCTCTGGGTGGTCAATCCCGGCCATCCCATTGCAAAAGGCCTGCCACGCTATTTCGAGCTGGAAAACGAAGAGATGTATGGCGAGCCGTTCTCCGTGCCGGAACCGCTCGAGACGATCTTCGTCTCGTGGTTCCAGGGCGGCGAGGTGTTCCGTTCCGGCCTGACTTACCGCAAGGGAGCGGGCAACGTGTTCTATTTCCGTCCCGGCCACGAAACCTATCCAACCTATCACGATGAGACGGTCGGGCTGGTGCTGCGCAATGCGGTGAACTGGGCCTACAATCCCAACCGCTATCCGGAACTCAATACGGCGCCGAACACGCCAGTCGAACAGGCCATCGAGCCTATCACCGCCCGCGGCGGCAGCCTGCATGAAGCTGGCGAGGAAGGTTTCCGCTAAGCCGATCCGATCGGGGACGGCCCGCGCGCGGCCGTTTCCAATATCCGCAGTATCAATGCCGGCACCGCGTTGCAGCGTGCGGCACATTCATGTGAAGGACTGGACCAATGCGTCTTTTGATCTTGGGTACCGGCAGTATGGCCAATTCCCATGCCAAGAATTTCGCTGAAATCGAAGGGGTAACACTGGCGGGCGCGGTGGATGTCGATCCGGGCCGGGCGGAAGCATTTCGCACGGAATATGGCATCGAGCGGGCATTCACCTCGCTGGAGGAGGCACTGGCCTGGGGCGATTTCGATGCGGTGGCCAATGTCACGCCCGACAGCATCCACCACGCCACGACCCTGCAGTGCATCGCGGCGGGCAAGCACGTGTTCTGCGAAAAGCCGCTTGCGGCCAATTATGAAGATGCCGCCGAAATGGCCGACAAGATCGAGGCGGCGGGTCTCGTCGGCATGGTGAACCTGACCTATCGCAACGTCGCGCAGCTGCAGGCGGCCCGCAAGCTGGTCACCAGCGGCCAGATCGGCAAAGTCAGGCACGTGGAAGCATCGTACCTGCAAAGCTGGCTTGTCTCGAAAATGTGGGGCGACTGGCAGACGGAAAGCCGCTGGCTCTGGCGTCTGTCAAAGAAGCACGGCTCCAACGGCACGCTTGGTGATGTCGGCGTGCATATTCTCGATTTCGTCGTCTATGGCACCGATACGGAAATCGATGAGGTGTTCTGCCGGCTCAAGGCATTCGACAAGGCGCCAGGCAATCGCATCGGTGAATATGAACTCGACGCCAATGACAGTTTCACCATGACGGTGAGCTTCACCAATGGCGCGCTGGGTGTCGTCCATTCAAGCCGCTGGGCCACGGGACACGTCAATGAGCTGCGCCTGCGCGTCTACGGCGACAAGGGTGCATTCGAAGTCGTGCACCGTCATGACGGCTCCAAGCTGCTGGTCTGCCTCGGCGATGACGTGGAAACGGCGGTGTGGCAAGAGGTCGAGGTCGAGCCTGTCGCGACGAACTATCAGCGGTTTGTCGAGGCGGTCAAACAGGGCAAAACACTCGAACCATCTTTCCGGCACGCGTCTAGGTTGCAAAAAGCAATAGACCTTGCCAATATAACGGAAAGTGACCGTAGAGAGCACCGGTTAACTGCCTGATTTGAGTATAAGAATTGCCTTGGGTTGCTCTCAGGCGATACCGCTCTGGAGTTGTGGACTGACCCATGACTCCAGAGGCCCGGTTTTTTAAATCAGCGTAACATCAGGATTGTACAGGGCGAACCGGCGGCAAGGGCTGGCGCATGCGGTTCGCGGATGATCAGGCCATTGGCGTCGGCGAGGAATTTCAGCATGGATGAATCCTGCAGCGGAAACGGCGTCGCGGTCAGCGTGCCATCCGGTCCGGTGGCGATGCGCGCCCGGACATAATCCTGTCTCTGGTCATTGGTGGGCATATCAGTGCCGAGAACCGCAGCGCGCAGATCGGGCGCGTGCGATAGTCCCACGAAGGTGCGGATAAGCGGCGTCAGGAATATACGCGCACAGATCAGGCTCGATACGGGATTGCCGGGCAGGCCGAGAATGCGCATGCCCTGGAGATGGCCGAACATCAGCGGCTTGCCGGGACGCAGGGCGATTTTCCAGAAATCGAGTTCCATGCCGCGCGCGGCAAGGGCGGGCTGGACCAGATCATGGTCGCCAACCGAGGCGCCGCCCAGTGTCACCAGGATATCGGCCTGCGCTGCAACAGCGCGGTCCAGCGCATCGCTCAGCGCTTCGAGCCGGTCTTCGGCAATGCCCAGATCGATGGCGATGCCGCCCGCATTGCGGACGATTTCAGCCAGACCGTAACTGTTGGAAGCAATGATCTGGTCGGGCCGGTAGCTTTCGCCGGGGCTGACCAGTTCATCGCCGGTCGCCAATATCGCGACGCGCGGACGCCGCACGACGGACAGATGCGGATGATCGGCGGATGCGGCGAGGGCAAGGGCCGCCGGATCAAGCTGCCGGCCGGCGGCAAGCAGGACATCGCCGCTGTTGAAATCGAGGCCGGCCGCGCGGATGTTGCGGCCAAAAGCAATGGTCTCGACGATCTCCACCTCGTCGCCATGCGGCAAAGTATTTTCCTGAATGACCACACTGTCGGCACCCGCCGGCACCGGTGCGCCGGTGAAGATGCGCACGGCTTCGCCCGGATCGACCGAGCCTTGGAAGGCGTGTCCGGCAGCGGACTGACCCACAAGCTTCAGGCGGACAGGCACGCTGGCGACATCGGCGGCGCGTACGGCATAGCCATCCATCGCCGAGGCGGCAAAGGGCGGTTGCTGGCGCCGGGCATGCAGGTCGGCAGCGAGCACGCGTCCGCCCGCATCGCCGAGCGCAACGGTTTCCGGTTCAAGCAGATCCACATTGGCCAGGATGCGCCGCAGCGCTTCGTCAACCGGAAGGAGGTCTGCCATCGTTCAATTCCCGTCTGAAGTTTCCGCGGACCAATCGCCGGATTTTCCGCCCGATTTCTGCAACAGGCGAATGTCCTGAATGATCATACCCTTGTCGGCGGCTTTTGCCATGTCGTAGATCGTCAGGCATGCAATGGAAACCGCGGTGAGCGCTTCCATTTCGACACCGGTTTTACCCGTCAGCTTGACGGTGGCACGCACCCGCAGACCCGGCAGGGCCTTGTCGGCGTCAATATCGACACTGATCTTGCTCAGAAGCAGCGGATGGCAGAGCGGAATGAGGTCATGGGTTTTCTTGGCGGCCATGATCCCGGCGATGCGGGCCGTGCCGATGACATCGCCCTTCTTGGCATTGCCGGAAAGGATCAGCTCGAGCGTTTCCGCCAGCATCCGCACGGACCCTTCCGCCACGGCAACCCGTTCAGTCTCGGCCTTGCCACCGACATCGACCATATGGGCCGCGCCGGTGCTGTCGAGATGGGTCAGCTTCGGCGCGGTTGTCATGCGGCGCTTGTCTGCTGGTCCGCTGTGCCATGCAGAAGCGCGTGGGTCGCCGCCGCCACATCGCTCTGGCGCATCAGGCTTTCGCCGACGAGAAAGCTGCCGATGCCGGATTTGGCCAGGCGCTGGCAGTCCGCATGGGTGAAGACGCCGCTTTCGCTGACGAGCAGCTTGTACGCCGGCACCATTCTGGCCAGTCGTTCGGATACGGCGAGATCCACATGGAACGTGCGCAGATCGCGATTGTTGATGCCGAGAAGCGGCGAGGTGAGCTTCAGCGCCCGTTCCATTTCCGCTTCGTCATGCACTTCGACCAGCACATCCATATCAAGCGCCATGGCCGTTTCTTCGAGCGCTGCGGCCAGCGCATCATCGACGCTGGCCATGATGATCAGAATGCAGTCGGCGCCCCAGCTGCGGGCTTCAAAGACCTGATAGGTGTCGAAGAGAAAATCCTTGCGCAGGGCAGGCAGGCTGACGGCGGCGCGGGCTGCAGTCAGAAATTCCGGCGCACCCTGAAACGACGGTGCATCGGTCAGCACGGAAAGGCAGGCTGCGCCACCCTGTTCATAGGCCTTCGCCAGCGCGGGCGGATCGAAATCCGGACGAATCAGGCCTTTGGAGGGGCTCGCTTTCTTGATCTCGGCGATCAGGCCGAATGCATTGGCGGCGCGTTTCTGCTGCAAGGCGCTGAGAAAACCGCGAGGGGCGTCCTGATCACCGATCCGGGCCTTGAGGTCATCGACGCTCAGGCGTGTCTTGGCCGCAGCAATCTCTTCACGCTTGTAGGCTTCGATCTTGCGAAGAATATCAACCATGGTCAGTCAGCCTTGCTGTTGGATACGTGCACCAGCTTCTTTAGCACATTTCGCGCCGCACCGCTGTCGATGGAATGGGCCGCCATGCTGATACCGGTTTTCAAGTCGCCGGTGGCGCCAGCGACAACCAGTCCGGCACCCGCATTGAACAGGGTGATATCGCGATAGGCACCATGCGCGCCGTCAAGGACGGAGAGCAGCGAAACCGCGTTTTCTTCCGCCGTGCCGCCCTTCAGATCCTGGGGATCGACAAGGCGCAGGCCAAAGGCTTCGGGTTCGATCTCGAAGGTGCGGATCACACCGTTTTCAAGGGCAGCGACTTTGGTGACGCCCGCCGTGGTGATCTCGTCGAGACCATCGCCATGCACGACCCATACGGATTCCGAACCGAGGTTCTTCAATACCTGCGCGATGGGTTCAACCCATTCGGGCGCATAGACGCCGACGAGCTGGCGGGTAACGCCTGCGGGATTGGTCAACGGGCCCAGCAGATTGAAGATGGTGCGGGTGCCAAGTTCGACCCGGGCGGGGCCGACATGCTTCATCGCCGGATGGTGCGACGGCGCGAACATGAAGCCGATACCGGCTTCCTCGATGCAGGTGGAAATCAGATCCGGACCGATTTCGATGTTGATGCCGAGCGCAGCCAGCGTATCGGCCGCGCCGGAGCGCGAGGAGAGGGCGCGATTGCCGTGCTTGGCAACCGGCACGCCGGCGCCGGCCGCCACGAAGGCAGCGCAGGTTGAAACGTTATAGGAACCCGACTGGTCCCCGCCGGTGCCGACGATATCGATGGCGCCGGGCACGGCCTTCACGGGAAGCATTTTCGAACGCATGGCCGAGACCGCTCCGGCAATCTCGTCAACCTGCTCGCCGCGCACCCGCAAGGCCATGAGCAGGGCTCCGATCTGTGCCGGGGTTGCCTGTCCCGACATCATGATGTCGAAGGCTTCCACGGCTTCCTCGCGGGAAAGCGCTTTTCCCGCTGCCGCAATGCCGATGAAACGTTTCAGTTCAGCCATTCCTGGGTCTCACTGCAATCACTGGCGGGCAAGCGCCTGATTAATAACGGTCTTGTTGATGGTGACGGGATAAACGGTCTGCAACTGCATGACCAGCTGATCGAGCAGATCGTCGGACAGGCGCGACGTGAAGGAATCCTTCTCCGCCTTGGTCAGCGAGTCCGGTCCCACATTCAACGGTTCGATCGATTCCGTCACCTTGAAGATCAGCTTCGACTGGTCCGCCGCCGATTCCGTAACGCCGACCAGACCGTTGGGCCCGTCGAACACCGAGGCAACGCCGCCAACACCGAGGTCGGTATCCTTTGACTGGCGCGTGATGCCGCGTTTGGTTTCCTTGGTGAACTTGAATTCGGCCGCGATGTCATCAAGCGATGTGCCGGATGCAACGCGCTTGCGCACTTCCTCGGCCTTTTCATTGAGGCGCTTTTCAAGCTCGGCCGTCCGCCAGTTGTCCGTGACCCGCGCCTTCACTTCGTCGAGAGTGCGGTCGCGTGCCGGGGTGATGCCGGTGACATCGTACCAGAGGAAACTGTTCGGACCGATATTGAGCGGCTCATTGTCAAAACCCTGATCGGCAAGGAAGGCGGCGGCCAGAAGATTTTCACCGAACGGAATACCGGGAATCTCCTTGTCGTCCGGTCCGCGGCCCGACTGGTCGACGGCATCAATGGTGACCACCTTGAGGTTCTGTTTGGCGGCGGCATCGGCCATGGTCGCGCCGTCGGCCCGGGCATTCTCATAGGCGTCGTGCACGGACATGACAGACGATGCGGCGAGGGAAAGCGCGATCGTCTCGCGAATATCCTTCTCCACCTCGGAAAGCGGCTTGATGACTTGCGGTGCGGCGGCAGTCACCCGCACGATGACCGGGCCAAACGCGCCGGTGATCACGTCGCTGACATTTCCGGCCTGAAGCTTGAAGATCGCATCGGCAATGGTCTGGTCGGGCAGGGCGTTGCGCTGGAACGTGCCAAGACGCACGTCATTCATTGTCTTGCCTTCGGCCTTCACTTCATCATCGAACGAGGCGCCTGCAGCCAGACGGTCATGGGCAGCCTTGGCCGCATCGGCATTGGCAAAGGTCAGCTGTTCGATGGTGCGGGTTTCCGGCGAGGTATAGCGGGCAATGTTCTTGTCATATTCCGCCTTGATCTCCTCGGGCGAAACCGACGCCTGGTCGGCAATGTCCTTGGGTTCAAGCTTGACGTAGGTGATCTTGCGGTACTGCGGCGCGGCGTAGGCTTCCTTGTTCGCGTCGAAATAGGTCTTCAGGTCCGCATCGCTGGGGGCGGGAATGTCGGTGATGAAGGATTTCGGCATCGAGACGTAATCGATGGTGCGGGATTCGCCTTTATAGGTCGCGACCGCCTTCAGCAGCGTATCGGGCACAGTGATGCCGTCGGCGACGGCTTCGACGATCTGCTGGCGGCGGGCGATCTTGCTGCGGCTGTCGAGATAGCCCTGCGGGGTCATGCCGGCATTGCGCAGCACCAGATCAAACTGGCCGGGATTGAAACGGCCGTCAGGTCCCTGAAACGCCGGATCTTCGGCGGCCAGCTGTGCCAGGCGATCCTTGGACAGGCCAAGCGACATCTTCCGCGCTTCCTCATCGAGCACGACACCGGCGACAAGCTGCGCCTGCACCTGATTGCTGACGCCAATGGCATCCGCCTGTTCGCGGGTGAAACGCTGGCCAAAACGCTGCTGCAGGGCGGCAAGCTGGCGGTCATAGGCCAGACGATATTCGACCGGTGAGACTTTCGAGCTTCCGGCGCTGATCGCCGAACCATTGCCGACGGCGCTGAGAATGGTATTGGAAACGCCCCAGCCAACAAAACTGACGCCAAGAAGAGCAAGAAGCAGCTTGGCTACCCAGGTCTGGGCCACGTCGCGCAAGGAATCGAGCATAGAAAGTCACCGTAACAGTATGAGGCTCAAATTGAATTGCTTAGGGGAATAGCGTCATGAAGGGCTTGTGTCGATTGCTTTATCAAGTGAATTTGCTAGTCAGACAATCAAATGACCGAGAAATCATCAAATCTATCGTCTTGAGGAACGCCGAATGACCCCTGATGTCCGTCCACTCGTCGCTGGTAACTGGAAAATGAACGGGACGGGAGAGTCTCTGGATGAACTGCGCATTATCGTCAACCGGCCGAATTCGGCCATTGGCGAGAAGATTGACGCATTGATCTGTGTGCCGGCCACGCTGGTTTTCCGGGCAGCCCAGTCCGTCGAAGGCGAGGCGCTTGCCATTGGCGGCGAGGATTGCCATGCGAAAAAGTCCGGCGCGCATACGGGCGATATCTCCGCCGACATGTTGAAGGATGCCGGCGCATCGCATGTCATTGTCGGACATTCCGAGCGGCGCACGGATCACGGCGAGACCGACGCGATGGTCAATGCCAAGGCCGTGGCCGCATGGGACGCCGGACTGGTTGCGATCATCTGCATCGGCGAGACCGAAGCACAGCGCAAGGCCGGAGCGACGCTCGATATCATTGCAACGCAGCTCGCCGGTTCCATCCCCGATGGAGCCACCGCCGCCAATACGGTTATCGCCTACGAGCCCGTATGGGCGATCGGGACCGGTTTGACGCCGACCGCGGGGGATGTCCGTGAGGTTCACGCGTCGATCCGTGCGGCGCTGACCGCGCGTTTTGGCACGGAAGGCGCGCGGCAGCGCATTCTCTATGGCGGCTCGGTAAAGCCCTCCAATGCGGTCGAGCTTCTGGGCATCGCGAACGTCGATGGTGCACTTGTTGGCGGCGCGAGCTTGAAAGCGGTGGACTTCCTGGCCATCTGTGAGGCGTACCATTCGCTCTGACGAGCATCAAAAGCGCCGAATTGCCGAGAAAACTGTCCGCTGACGGGCTTGGTTTATTAAGAGATACGGTGTAAAGAGCCGCGTCCGACACCTAGAAAGCAGAAAATACCCCATGCAAACCGTCGTCATCGTCATTCATCTTCTGATTGTACTTGCCCTCGTTGGAGTTGTGCTCATGCAGCGCTCTGAAGGCGGCGGTCTTGGGATCGGTGGCGGCTCGGGTTTCATGAGCGCACGCGGCGCTGCCAACGTGCTCACGCGGGCAACGGCGATTCTTGCGACGGGCTTTTTCATCACGTCCCTGGCGCTCGGCATCATGTCGCGCTACGCCGAAAGCCCGACGGATATTCTCAACCGTATCCCGGCAACGACAGGTGGACAGCCCGCAACCGGCGGACAGCCAGCTGGCAGCGGCGGCATTCTCAATCAGCTTCCGGGTGCTGCGACCACAACGCCGCCGGCATCTGACGCTTCGGCACCAGCGGCTCCGGCACCGGCCGAATCAACAGCGCCTGCGCCTGCTGCTCCGGCCGCGCCAGCACAGCCTGCAAACCCCGTTCCCAATTCGCAGTAACCGCCGCTGAAACTGATTCTTTGCGGATGCGCAGCAAATGTGTTGCGCTTCCGCAACCCTTGGCGGTGAAGAATCAGTCTGGGCTGTTCTTCACGGTGATTTGCATTGAGTGGAAAACAGTCTTCAGATATCGCCATAGTCAGGTTTGGCCTTGGGGGCCTGGCAAGTGCCGCTGATGGCGCGTGCATATTATCCGGGAACTAACACTATGATTTCACGTCGCTCTCTGCTCATCGGAATTTCTGTTCTGGCCATGTCCGGATCGGCATTCGCTCAGTCCACTGTCAATACGGCCGCAACGCCTGCCGATGCGGCAAAGGTTGACACGACGCCAACCGCTTCCACTGCAAAACCAGCCAAGGTTTCGCAGGCCCGCAAGCCTGCCCGTGCAACGGCGGCAGCGGCCAAGCGCAACTATTCGCTCGATCCAAAGTATCTGCCGCAGGACGTTTCCTTCACCGGTTACAAGACCGGCACCATCGTCATCGATCCGAAGCAGAAGTTCCTTTATCTGGTTGAGTCCTCCACGACCGCACGCCGCTATGGCATTGCCGTCGGCAAGGAAGGTCTCGAATTCAAGGGTACCGCCGAAATCCGCACCAAGCGCGAATGGCCCCGTTGGATCCCGACCAAGGAAATGATCGAGCGCGAACCAAATCATTACGCCAAGTATGAGAACGGCATGGACGGTGGTCCAGGCAATCCGCTCGGCGCGCGCGCTCTCTACCTTTCACAGGGCAACAAGGATACCTATATCCGTATTCACGGTACCGTGCAGCCCTGGACCATCGGCAGCTCCGCTTCGAACGGTTGTTTCCGCATGGTCAATGATCACGTGATCGATCTTTACAACCGCGTCACTGTTGGCACGGAAGTAGTTGTACTGTAAGAACTATTCGTCGCTGAATTGAAACGGCCAGACCTAACGTCTGGCCGTTTTGCTTGTTTGAAAAAGATATTGGCACGGGAAAAACGGCTTTCATGCCGATTTTTTTGTGGCCAAATCACTCACAAAGGACTAACGAGATAAGCCCATGGCCCGATATGTTTTCATCACTGGCGGCGTGGTTTCTTCCCTCGGAAAAGGCATCGCCGCAGCTGCTTTGGCAGCCCTCCTTCAGGCTCGTGGATACCGTGTACGGATTCGCAAGCTTGATCCTTATCTCAACGTCGACCCCGGCACGATGTCGCCGTATCAGCACGGCGAGGTCTTTGTGACCGACGATGGCGCTGAAACTGACCTCGATCTTGGTCATTACGAGCGCTTTACGGGGCGTCCTGCCAACAAGCAGGACAATATCACCACCGGACGCATCTACCGCAACATCATCGAGAAGGAACGCAGGGGCGACTACCTCGGCGCGACCGTTCAGGTGATTCCGCACGTCACCGATGAGATCAAGAATTTCATCGTCGACGGCAATGAGGATTACGATTTCGTGCTGTGCGAAATCGGCGGTACGGTCGGCGATATCGAAGCGATGCCGTTCCTCGAGGCGATCCGCCAGCTCGGCAACGACCTGCCGCGCGGCAGCGCTGTCTATATCCACCTGACCCTGATGCCCTATATCCCCGCAGCGGGCGAACTGAAGACCAAGCCGACCCAGCACTCCGTCAAGGAACTGCGCTCGATCGGTATCGCACCGGATATTCTGCTGATTCGAGCGGATCGCGAGATTCCGGAATCGGAACGCCGCAAGCTGTCGCTGTTCTGCAATGTTCGCTCGTCTGCGGTCATTCAGGCGCTCGACGTCGATACGATCTATGACGTTCCGATGGCCTATCACAGGGAAGGCCTCGATTCGGAAGTTCTGGCGGCATTCGGGATCGATCCCGCACCAAAGCCCCGCATGGAGCGTTGGGACGAGGTCAGCAAGCGTATCCACAATCCGGAAGGCGAGGTCACGATTGCCGTTGTCGGCAAGTACACCGGCCTCAAGGATGCCTACAAATCGCTGATCGAAGCCCTGCACCATGGCGGCATGGCCAACAAGGTGAAGGTCAATCTCGACTGGATCGAATCGGAAATCTTCGAACAGGAAGACCCGACGCCCTATCTGCAGAAGGTACACGGCATTCTGGTGCCGGGCGGCTTCGGCGAGCGCGGCTCGGAAGGCAAGATTCTGGCGGCAAAATTCGCCCGCGAGAAGAAGGTCCCGTATTTCGGTATCTGCTTCGGCATGCAGATGGCGGTCATCGAGGCCGCTCGTTCGCTGGCAGGTGTCGAGAAGGCATCGTCCAGCGAATTCGGCCCGACGAATGAACCGGTCGTCGGTCTCATGACCGAGTGGCTCAAGGGCAACATGCTGGAGAAGCGCACGCAGGCTGGCGATCTCGGCGGCACCATGCGTCTGGGCGCCTACGAAGCCATGCTGAAATCCGGCACGCGGATTGCCGACATCTATGGCTCGACCGATATATTCGAGCGGCATCGCCACCGTTACGAGGTGAACATCGATTACAAGGACCGTCTGGAAGATTGCGGTCTGGTGTTTTCGGGGATGTCGCCGGATGGTGTTCTGCCTGAGACCATCGAATATGCCGATCATCCATGGTTTATCGGCGTTCAGTACCATCCGGAACTGAAGTCGCGACCATTCGAACCGCATCCGCTGTTCGCCTCGTTCATCCGGGCGGCCATGGACCAGAGCCGGCTCGTTTGAAACAATACAGGGTGTGGCTTGAATTGCAGTCCGCATTGAGGCACACCCTTTTCCCATGACCATAGCAACGCCGCGCACGCCCCGACCTGTTGATCATCTGGTTCTACCGACGGTGGACCTCGATACGGCGCGCCAGCGTCTGGAAACACTCGGCTTTACTGTTGCGCCCGCCGGTATCCATCCGTTCGGTACCGAGAACGCCTGTATCTTTTTCAGCGACGACACGTTTCTGGAACCATTGGCCATCGCCCAGCGCGAGACCTGTGAAACCGAGGCGCGCAACGGCAATGTCTTCGTCGCCCGCGATCAGGCCTACCGTTTCCGCCAGGGCCAGGAAGGTTTTTCCGCTCTGGTCATGGGAACGCAGGATGCCGGCGCCGATCACGATGCTTTTGTAAAATCCGGTATATCGGCCGGCCGTATGCTGGAATTTTCGCGCGGCTTCAAAACACCGGATGGTGCGGAAGGCGTGGCGGGTTTCCGTCTTGCCTTTGCCGCGGACCTGCGGGCTCCCGATGCCTTCTTCTTTACCTGCCAGCGTGTCAATCCGCCGAAAGTGGACCGCACGACCCTGCAGACTCACAGGAATGGCGCGGTCGGCCTGCGTGAGATCGTGCTGTCGGAAGTCAATCCGACGGATTTCCAGTATCCCTTGCAGGAACTGGTCAACCAGCGCGACGTCAACGCCCATTCCTTCGGCATGGATATCCGTGCTGCCAATGCCAATATCACCGTGCTGACGCCTGCCGGCCTTCGATCCTTTCTCGGTCTGGATGCGCCGGAAAACGAGCGGGGTTTGCGCTTGCAGGCCTTTGTTGTCGGTGTTCGCGATCTGGCTGCGGTTGAAACGCTGCTCGCCAACAACAATATCTCCACCGAAAAGCGCGGCTCCCGCCTGATTGTGCATAGGGCACCGGGACAGGGCGCTGCCATTGTATTTGAGGCTGCCTGATGTCCCTGAATTCCACTGTCTCCGCCGGCCCGGTTGCCTTTTCCAATACCGCGCAGTTTTCGCTGATTGCCGGACCCTGCCAGATGGAAAGCCGCCAGCATGCCTTCGACATGGCGGGCGCGCTGAAGGAGCTGACGGGCAAGCTCGGCATCGGACTGGTCTACAAGTCGAGTTTCGACAAGGCCAACCGGACGTCGCTGACCGGCAAGCGCGGATTCGGCCTTGAAAATTCGCTGCCGGTTTTCGCCGATATCCGCAAGGAGTTCGGACTGCCGACGCTGACCGACGTTCACACGGAAGAGCAGTGCGCGGTTCTGGGCGAAGTCGTCGATGTGCTGCAGATCCCGGCGTTTCTTTGCCGCCAGACGGATCTGCTGATCGCCGCCGCCAGGACCGGCAAGGTGGTCAACATCAAGAAGGGCCAGTTCCTTGCGCCCTGGGATATGAAGAACGTCATCGCCAAAGTCACGGAAAGCGGCAACCCGAATGTGATGGTGACCGAGCGCGGCGCATCCTTCGGCTACAACACGCTGGTATCGGACATGCGTTCGCTGCCGATCATGGCGGGCTTCGGCGCGCCGGTGATTTTCGATGCGACTCATTCGGTGCAGCAGCCGGGCGGGCAGGGCGGTTCCACCGGCGGGCAGCGCGAGTTTGTCGAGACGCTGGCGCGTGCCGCCGTTGCCGTCGGCGTGGCCGGTGTGTTCATCGAAACGCACCAGGACCCGGACAATGCGCCATCGGATGGCCCGAACATGGTGCCGCTCGACCAGATGCCGCGTCTTCTGGAAAAGCTGCTGGAGTTCGACCGGATCGCCAAGTCGGCGTGATCTGATTTTCAGGAAAAGGCCGTCTCTGACGGCCTTTTTTCTGTTTTGAGCAACAATTCGTCTTCATGGGGATTTTCCTTGTCATCTTCATTCGCTATTCCAGTGGCGAATGCTGCCCAATGCAAATTGAAGGAAAAGCCTTATGACTGCTATTGTCGATATTATTGGCCGTGAAATTCTGGATAGTCGCGGGAACCCGACTGTTGAGGTCGATGTCATTCTCGAAGACGGCTCTTTGGGCCGCGCGGCGGTCCCATCCGGCGCCTCGACGGGTGCACATGAGGCCGTGGAATTGCGCGACGGTGGCACACGCTATCTCGGCAAGGGCGTTCTGAAGGCTGTCGATGCCGTCAATGGCGAGCTGTTCGATGCAATCGGCGGTCTCGACGCGGAAAACCAGATCCACATCGACAAGACCATGATCGATCTCGATGGCACGCCGAACAAGAGCCGTCTTGGCGCCAACGCCATTCTCGGCGTATCGCTCGCCGTTGCCAAGGCCGCCGCTGAATCCTCCGGCCTGCCGCTCTACCGCTATCTCGGCGGACCGAACGCCCATGTCCTGCCCGTGCCGATGATGAACATCATCAACGGCGGCGCGCATGCCGACAATCCCATCGATTTTCAGGAATTCATGATTCTCCCGGTTGGCGCATCGTCACTGGCCGAAGCCGTGCGTTATGGTGCGGAAGTGTTCCACACGCTGAAGAAGCGCCTGAAGGATGCCGGCCACAACACCAATGTGGGCGACGAGGGCGGTTTTGCGCCGAACCTGAAGACGGCACCGGCTGCACTGGACTTCATCATGGAGTCCATCGAGAAAGCCGGTTTCAAGCCGGGCGAAGAAATCGCCATCGGTCTCGATTGCGCTGCAACCGAATTCTTCAAGGACGGCAATTACGTCTATGAAGGCGAGAAGAAGAGCCGCGATCCGAAGACCCAGGCAAAGTATCTGGCCAAGCTGGCGGCTGACTACCCGATCATCAGCATCGAAGACGGCATGTCCGAAGATGACTGGGAAGGCTGGAAATACCTGACTGACCTCATCGGCGACAAGTGCCAGCTCGTCGGCGACGATCTGTTCGTCACCAATTCGGCGCGTCTGCGCGATGGCATCAAGATGGGCGTGGCCAATTCCATTCTCGTCAAGGTCAACCAGATCGGCACACTGTCGGAAACCTTCGACGCGGTCGATACGGCGCACCGCGCTGGCTATACCGCCGTCATGTCGCACCGCTCCGGTGAAACGGAGGACTCGACCATTGCCGATCTCGCCGTCGCCACCAATTGTGGACAGATCAAGACCGGCTCGCTTTCCCGCTCCGACCGGATCGCCAAGTACAACCAGCTGATCCGTATCGAGCAGGAACTCGGACCGCAGGCCCGTTATGCCGGCCGCGGCATTTTCCGCAGCCTCTGATACGCGTCACATGCGAACGATTGAGATGGCGGGCCCTGTGCCCGCCATTTTGTTTTGGTGGGGGCGGCCCCGGGGCAGCCGGAACGGCAAATTTAATCGGCTGTTAAGCAAAACATTGTTTTATGGCCGTGTGACTAATCGGGCCATCGTGACCTGATTCCGCATCCCTTCGGGTCATTTGCCATGTGGACAAAACAAAGACGGAAAACCAATCGCGGACGGCTTGTCGTGCCGATCCTTGCCTCGATGTTTTTCGCCTATTTCGGTTTCCATGCCTATCACGGCGAATACGGTCTCTACTCCACCATCAAGCTGCAGGATCAGACCCGGCTGCTGCGCGCCCAGTACGACGCGGTCAAGGCGTCGCGTACGGAGCTTGAACGGGAAGTACAACTTATGCATGATGGAACAATCGAGCGGGACATGTTAGATGAACAGGCCCGCAAGGCGTTGAATGTATCGCGGCCGGACGAAGTCACAATTATGCGTGGCTCGGGTGATTTAACTATTAACTGAATTCCTGTTAATTCACTTTTTATCGTGCATTTTGAACGTCTTATTTGCATAGCTCTTATTCAATTCTGCATATTGTAAGTTCTGCTCCTGCTGCTATTGTCGTCCGACAAAATAACAGGGAGTGAGATATGGCTACGAGGGCGAAAAAAAGCCCTGCGCGTTCTGCGCAGACCTCTGCTGTCAAAGCACCAAAACCAATCGAGTACACAAAGGAGCAGGAGCTCCACGCCTACGGCGAAATGCTGCTGATCCGGCGCTTCGAAGAAAAGGCCGGCCAGCTCTACGGTATGGGTTTCATTGGCGGTTTCTGTCATCTCTATATCGGTCAGGAAGCTGTTGTGACCGGCATGCAGGCGACACTGGTTGAAGGCGATCAGGTCATCACCGGTTATCGCGACCACGGCCACATGCTGGCCTGCGGCATGAGCGCCCGGGGCGTCATGGCCGAACTGACCGGACGCCGCGGCGGCCTTTCCAAGGGCAAGGGCGGCTCCATGCACATGTTCTCGAAAGAGAAACACTTTTACGGCGGTCACGGCATCGTCGGTGCGCAGGTCTCCCTCGGTACGGGCCTCGCCTTTGCCAATCGCTACCGCGACAACGGCAATGTCTCCCTGGCTTATTTCGGTGATGGCGCCGCCAACCAGGGCCAGGTCTACGAAAGCTTCAACATGGCCGCGCTCTGGAAGCTGCCGGTCATCTACATCATCGAAAACAACCGTTACGCCATGGGTACGGCGGTTTCCCGCGCTTCGGCCGAAACCGATTTCTCCCGTCGCGGCATTTCCTTCAACATCCCCGGTATTCAGGTCGACGGCATGGATGTCCGCGCCGTTCAGGCTGCTGGCGAAGAAGCCACCGCATGGGCGCGCTCCGGCAAGGGCCCGATGATCCTGGAAATGCAGACATACCGGTATCGCGGTCACTCCATGTCGGATCCGGCCAAGTACCGTTCCAAGGACGAAGTGCAGAAAATGCGCTCCGAACACGATCCCATCGAGCAGGTGAAGAGCCGGTTGATCGACAAGGGCTGGTCCACCGAGGACGACCTGAAGAAGATCGACAAGGACGTTCGCGACATCGTTGCCGACGCAGCGGATTTCGCCCAGTCCGATCCGGAGCCGGATGCATCCGAGCTCTATACCGACATTCTGCTCTAAGGGAGGCGCAACCATGCCTGTAGATATTCTGATGCCAGCGCTCTCGCCGACCATGGAAGAGGGCAAACTGTCGAAATGGCTAATAAAGGAAGGTGACAAGGTCACGTCCGGCGACGTTCTCGCAGAAATCGAAACCGACAAGGCGACGATGGAAGTAGAAGCGGTCGATGAAGGCACCATCGGCAAGATTCTCATTGCTGAAGGCACCGACAACGTGAAGGTCAACACCGTCATCGCCGTTCTCCTGGGCGACGGTGAAAGCGCCGATAGCGCGCCAAAGGCTGCAGCCGCTGAAGCGCCTGCCAAGGTGGAAGAAGCCCCGCAGCAGGAAGCGGAGGCTGCAAAGCCGGCCGCGACCGTTCCGGCAGCACCGAAGACCGAAGTTGCCGCCGATCCGGATATTCCGGCAGGCACCGAGATGGTCTCGACCACCGTGCGCGAAGCGCTGCGCGACGCCATGGCGGAAGAAATGCGCCGTGACCCTAACGTTTTCGTCATGGGTGAAGAAGTCGCCGAATATCAGGGCGCCTACAAGATCACCCAGGGTCTGCTCGACGAATTCGGCCCGCGCCGTGTTGTCGATACGCCGATCACCGAACACGGCTTTGCCGGCGTGGGTGTTGGCGCGGCCATGACCGGCCTGCGTCCGATCGTGGAATTCATGACCTTCAACTTCGCCATGCAGGCGATTGACCAGATCATCAATTCGGCGGCCAAGACGCTCTATATGTCCGGCGGCCAGATGGGCGCACCGATGGTGTTCCGTGGTCCATCCGGCGCGGCTGCCCGCGTCGCGGCCCAGCACTCCCAGTGCTATGCCGCTTGGTACAGCCATATTCCGGGCCTCAAGGTCGTCATGCCCTACACGGCTGCCGATGCGAAGGGCTTGCTGAAGGCTGCGATCCGCGATCCGAACCCGGTCATCTTCCTCGAAAACGAAATCCTCTACGGTCACTCCTTCGATGTGCCGAAGCTCGATGATTTCGTCCTGCCGATCGGCAAGGCCCGTATCCACAAGAAGGGCACGGACGTTACGCTCGTCTCCTTCGGCATCGGCATGAACTACACGGTCAAGGCGGCGGAAGAGCTGTCCAAGCTCGGCATCGATGCTGAGATCATCGATCTGCGCACCATCCGCCCGATGGACATTCCGACGGTTGTCGAATCGGTCAAGAAGACCGGTCGCTGCGTCACCATCGAGGAAGGCTATCCGCAGTCTTCGGTCGGCACGGAAATCGCTACCCGCGTCATGCAGCAGGCTTTCGATTATCTCGATGCGCCGATCCTGACGATTGCCGGCAAGGACGTCCCGATGCCTTACGCGGCCAATCTGGAAAAGCTGGCATTGCCGAACGTTCAAGAAATCGTCGAGGCCGTCAAAGCTGTGACATACACAGCGTAAAGGGGAGGAAATCGATATGCCGATCAATATCACCATGCCGGCTCTTTCTCCCACGATGGAGGAGGGCAATCTTGCCAAATGGCTTGTCAAGGAAGGCGATAAGGTTGGTCCCGGCGATGTGATTGCCGAGATCGAAACCGACAAGGCAACGATGGAAGTCGAAGCGGTCGATGAGGGCACGGTCGCCAAGATCGTGGTTCCCGCCGGTACGGAAGGCGTCAAGGTCAACGCGCTGATCGCCATTCTGGCGGCGGACGGCGAAGATGTCGGCGCTGCTGCCAAGGGCGGCGACGCAGCTCCTGCGAAAGCAGAAGCCGCACCTGCGCCCGCCAAGGCCGAAGCACCTAAGGAAACGGCGCCAGCGCCGGCCGCACCAGCCGCCGCTGTAGCTGCTCCGGCAAAGTCCGGCGACCGGACATTCTCGTCGCCGCTGGCCCGCCGCATCGCCAAGGATGCCGGTGTCGATCTTTCCGCAGTAACGGGCTCCGGCCCGCATGGCCGCGTCATCAAGAAAGACGTCGAGGCAGCAATCTCCGGTGGCGGTGCCAAGGCCCCTGCGGCAGCTGCAGCGGCCACGCCGGCAGCGGCTCCAAAGCCCATGTCGGACGATACGGTGCTGAAACTGTTCGAGGAAGGCTCCTACGAGCTCGTGCCGCATGACGGCATGCGCAAGACGATTGCCAAGCGTCTGCTGGAAGCCAAATCGACGGTTCCGCATTTCTATCTGACGGTCGATTGCGAACTCGACGCATTGCTGGCGCTGCGTGCCCAGATCAATGCGGCATCGCCGATGCGCAAGACGGAAAAGGGCGATGTTCCCGCCTACAAGCTGTCGGTCAACGACATGATCATCAAAGCGATGGCTCTGGCCCTGCGCGACGTTCCAGACGCCAATGTGTCCTGGACCGAAGCCAACATGGTCAAGCACAAGCATTCCGACGTGGGCGTTGCCGTGTCGATCCCCGGCGGCCTGATCACGCCGATCATCCGCAAGGCCGAGGAAAAGACCTTGTCCACCATCTCCAACGAGATGAAGGACCTGGCCAAGCGCGCGCGCGACCGCAAGCTGAAGCCCGAGGAATACCAGGGCGGCACGACTGCGGTTTCCAACCTCGGCATGTTCGGCGTCAAGGACTTCGCCGCCATCATCAACCCGCCGCATGCCACCATACTGGCAATCGGTGCGGGTGAAGAGCGGGCCGTCGTCAAGAAGGGTGAGATCAAGGTCGCCACGGTCATGTCCGTGACGCTTTCGACCGATCACCGCGCCGTCGATGGAGCCTTGGGTGCCGAGCTTGCTCAGGCCTTCAAGCGCCACATCGAAAACCCGATGGGCATGCTGGTCTGAGGCCGACGATGAAAACGGTCCTCTGCTATGGCGATTCACTGACCTGGGGGTACATTCCCGACGGGTCAGGACGCCATGCGCTGGGCGATCGCTGGCCACAGATTTTGCAGGCAGAGCTTGGCGGCAGCGTGAATGTTGTCGCGGATGGTCTGAACGGGCGGACAACCGCCTTCGACGACCATCTCTCGGGGTTTGAACGCAATGCTGCCAAGACGCTGACCACCGCGCTTGGCACGCATTTTCCGCTCGACCTCGTGATTGTCATGCTCGGCACCAACGACATGAAGAGCTTTATCTGCGGCAATGCGTTAGGCGCCAAGCGCGGCATGCAGCGGCTGATCGAGATCATCCGTACAGCACCCTACCAGCTTGATGCGAAAGCACCTGACATCCTGATCATGTCACCGCCGCCGCTGGGCGAGACGGACGGTCCGGAATTCCGGCTGGTGTTCGAGCAGGGCATCGAACAGTCCCGCCTGCTCGCCGCCTTTTATGAAGATGCCGCCCGGCAGGCCGATTGCGCGTTTTTCGATGCGGGATCGGTGGCGAAGACATCGCCGGTCGATGGCGTGCATCTGGATGCAGACAATACACGGGCAATCGGCAAGGCCATTGCACCAATCGTTCGAGGCATACTCGATATTTAGTTCAGTCTTAGGAGGACCGAGACTTGGCCAATAATTACGACGTGATCATCATTGGTTCCGGCCCGGGCGGCTATATCGCCGCTATCCGTTCCGCGCAGCTGGGATTGAAGACGGCCATCGTGGAACGCGAGCACCTCGCCGGTATCTGCTCCAACTGGGGCTGCATACCGACAAAGGCGCTGCTGCGCTCGGCGGAAATCTTTCATTACGCCGAACACGCGAAGAATTACGGCCTGAAGATCGAAGGCAGCGTGACTGCTGACCTCAAGGCCATCGTTGCACGCTCGCGCGGCATTGCTGAGCGGATGAATGGCGGCGTCGGCTTCCTGATGAAGAAGAACAAGGTCGATGTCATCTGGGGCGAGGCCAAGCTGACCAAGCCCGGCGAGATCGTCGTGTCCAAGACCACCAAGAAGCCGGTCGAGCCGCAGGCGCCGCTGCCCAAGAATACCCTGGGCGAGGGCACTTATACGGCCAAGCATATCATCATCGCCACCGGTGCCCGTCCGCGCGCGCTTCCGGGTATCGAGCCGGATGGCAAGCTGATCTGGACCTATTTCGAGGCGATGAAGCCGGAAGAAATGCCAAAGTCGCTGCTCGTCATGGGTTCCGGTGCCATCGGTATTGAATTCGCATCGTTCTACCGCACGATGGGCGTCGATGTGACCGTCGTCGAAGTCATGCCGCAGGTCATGCCGGTTGAAGACACCGAGATTGCCAGTTTTGCCCGCAAGCAGTTCGAAAAGCAGGGCATGAAGATCATTCTCGACGCCAAGGTCACCAAGGTCGAGAAGTCAGCCAATTCCATCACCGCCCATGTGGAAAAGAAGGACGGCAAGGTCGAAAAAATCACCGCGGACCGCATGGTCTCGGCTGTCGGCGTGCAGGGCAATATCGAAAACATCGGCCTTGAGGCACTCGGCATCAAGACCGATCGCGGCTGCATCGTCATCGACGGCTATGGCAAGACCAACGTTCCCGGCATCTATGCCATCGGCGACGTCGCCGGACCGCCCATGCTGGCGCACAAGGCCGAGCACGAGGCTGTCATCTGCGTCGAGAAGATCGCCGGATTGCCGAACGTGCATCCGATGGACAAGGCCAAGATCCCGGGCTGCACCTATTGCAACCCGCAGGTCGCTTCCGTTGGTTTGACCGAAGCCAAGGCGAAAGCGGAAGGCTATGACGTCCGCGTCGGCCGTTTCCCGTTTGTCGCCAACGGCAAGGCGATTGCGCTGGGTGAAGATCAGGGCATGGTCAAGACCGTCTTCGACAAGAAGACCGGCCAGCTCCTCGGCGCCCATCTCGTCGGTGCTGAGGTGACGGAACTGATCCAGGGTTTTGTGGTTGCGATGAACCTCGAAACGACCGAAGAAGAACTGATGCACACGATCTTCCCGCATCCGACCCTGTCGGAAACGATGAAGGAAAGCGTGCTGGATGCCTATGGACGTGCACTGAACGCCTGATAACGAAAGGAATTCCGGTCCGTTGGTCACCATCAAGGACAGCAAACCCTGGATCCGCCTGTCATGGGCAATCCTCAAATGGTCGACCCTGATCGGCTTTGGGCTGGGGTTTGCTGCGTCTGCCTTGAGTCTGGTTTCCGGCAACACCATATCCATCAATGGCACGGCCATCGGCGGCTGGACCGGTGTGTGGGTAGTGACTTTTGCCTGCGGGTTGGGTGGTTTTCTTTTCGGTGCTATATGGGCTCTGGTGTTTCGTGCCATTGCGATTGCATCAGGACGATAGGGCGAGCGAGGGAAGATGGATCAGCCAGTCGGTATCATGAGCATGCCCGGTGTCGGTTTCTTCGGGATGCTGGTCATTGGCTTCATCGCCGGATATATCGCGGAAAAGGCGATGAGCCGCAATCATGGCTTGTTCACCAATATTCTTGTTGGTATTGCCGGATCGTTCGTCGGTGGCACGCTGGCCGGATTGTTGAATTTCAACTTTTACGGCTTTTTTGGAAATCTGATTGTTGCGACGGCGGGCGCGATTATCATTCTGTGGATTTTTGGCAAAGCCAGATCCTCGAATTAAACTAGGAAGTCCTGATGGTAACGGTTCTCGATACGATCGATCAAAAGCGGCGCCTGCGGCATCCGGAAAAGGCGCATCGTCCGGATACGGAAATTCTGAAGAAGCCGGACTGGATTCGCGTCAAGGCGCCAGTCTCCAAGGGCTATGCCGAGACGCGCGAGATCGTGCGCTCGCACAGCCTCGTGACCGTGTGCGAAGAGGCCGGTTGCCCGAATATCGGCGAGTGCTGGGACAAGAAGCACGCCACCTTCATGATCATGGGCGAGATCTGCACCCGTGCCTGCGCGTTCTGCAACGTCGCAACGGGATTGCCGACGGCGCTTGATCCGAACGAGCCGGAAAATGTCGGCAAAGCCGTCAAGAAGATGGGCCTGACCCATGTGGTCATCACCTCGGTCGACCGCGACGATCTTCCCGATGGCGGCGCCCAGCATTTTGCCGACGTCATCAACGCGATCCGCGCGATTTCTCCCGGCACAACGGTTGAAATCCTTACGCCGGATTTCCTGCGCAAGGACGGTGCGCTTGAGATCGTCGTTGCCGCGCGCCCCGACGTGTTCAACCACAATCTGGAAACAGTGCCTTCCAACTATCTCAAGGTGCGTCCGGGTGCCCGTTATTTCCATTCCATCCGCCTGCTGCAGCGGGTGAAGGAACTCGATCCGACCATCTTCACCAAATCCGGCATCATGGTCGGCCTCGGCGAAGAGCGTAACGAAGTGCTGCAGCTGATGGACGACCTGCGTTCGGCCAATGTCGACTTCATGACCATCGGCCAGTACCTGCAGCCGACGCGCAAGCATCATCCGGTTCTCAATTACGTCACGCCAGACGAATTCAAGTCCTATGCGACCATCGCCAAGACCAAGGGCTTCCTGGTGGTTGCATCGAGCCCGCTGACACGCTCGTCGCACCATGCGGGTGATGATTTCGCCAAGCTGAAGGCTGCACGCGAGGCGCTGCACGCCAACAGAAGCTGACTGAATGCCGAAATTCGATACGACACGCCCCGTGGTGCATCGGGCCGAGCAGATGTTCGATCTGGTGGCGGATGTGGAAAGCTATCCGCAGTTCCTGCCGATGTGCGAAAGCCTGAAGGTGCGCTCACGCAAGGAGCGGGACGGCAAGACGCTGCTCATCGCCGATATGACCGTAGGCTACAAGCTGATCCGCGAGACATTTACCAGTCAGGTCCTGCTCAAGCCGGACGAGAAGGTGATCGAGACCAAATATGTCGACGGGCCGTTCCGCTATCTCGACAACAAATGGCAGTTCGTTCCCTCCGCAAACCCGGAACATTCCGAGGTCAAATTCTACATCGATTATGAATTCAAAAGCCGCACGCTCGGTTTTTTGATGGGGTCGATGTTCGATATTGCCTTCCGGAAATTCACCGAGGCCTTTGAAAAACGCGCCGACCAGATTTACGGCCGCGATTCATAACACAAACCATCTTTTGATTTGCCGGATAACTAAAGCACCCCACAGCGCAGGAATCGCCGCCGTAGGGTGTGCTGTTTCAGCCGTTCACCTGTCTGCTTGCCGCATCGATAATCCTGCCGCGCTCTGGTTCGTCGGAAATATCCAGGAGAACGACCAGACCGTCTCCAACGCTTTTACGCAGAATGTTGCGGCGGGACGGTACCGTGGACAGCAGACCGTCGCTTTCGAGTGTCTGTATCCGGCTGCGGGACAAAGCCAGTTCCGACGCCAGAAGCCGATCGAGGCGCACGGTTGCTGTCAGTGGCAGTATGAGTTCAATCGACAGATGGGTTACATCCGGCGCGTGGGATAGAACCTGCTTCCTGACGGTAACATCCGAGAACTCCGTGACCTCCATTGCCTTCAACCCCATTGGATTGAATGCCAGACGGTTGAGCCATTCCGGATCGCTGGTCTGAAGCGCTGCAAGGGTTTGCAGGTCGATATCCCGGACATGCCTGCGCTCGAAAATCGTGCGGTTCCACGTATTGTCGCAGACCGTGCACTTGTAGATGAGCCAGGCATCGAGTTTGCGGCCATTGGCGTTGAGCCGGGCCTTGCCGCTGGATTGGAAGGGCCGCACGCCGCGGCAATGGCTGCAGGCGATGCGAGGCTGGGGAGCCGTTCGTGGAACAATGGTCCATTGGACACAGAGAGTATTGGACATGCCGTCTTGATCTTCCTTTTGGAAGTTCAGCAAGAAGGCTGTCAGACAGTCATGGACTGAGCGCGGTGTGGCGTGTTCGGGGATGGGAAGAGTTTTGGGCCGATGCGTCTGCGCAAAGCACACGCTTGAATTGCCAACCGGCCTCTAACTCTGCCACCCGCTGAACATGTGTCAGCACTGCCGGAACGCAACGCGCGTCGTCAGCAGCACAGGGTAATACAGGCGAGACCGGTCTTTACGATGGCAAAATGAGACTCCAGGCGGGGCAAAAACTCTTCCGCGCTGAGCCGTATCAAAATCGGGGCGCCATTGGAAGCCCCCGGATTTCTCCCGATTAAACGGCGTCTTGCGGCTTTTAGCGCTGTGCGGCAACCAGCAGGAACATCGGCCGCTCCAGCTCCTCGGCAAGCTCGGGCCTCGCGATGATCTGTTCTTTCGTCGGCTTCCATTCTTCCACGTGGGAGATGGTGAAACCCGCCTTCATCAGCAGATTGAGGATGGTGCCGATTGTCCGATGCTGTTTGATGACGCCTTTGGCCAGCCAGTCGGTCACACGCGGTCCCTCGACCAGATAGCCGTCGATGGGCCAGGATTTGCGGCCTTCCGCATCAATCGACCAGCCGGGACGGGATGGTGCCATAAAGATGGGATGTTCCGTCGAGAAGATGAATGTCGCGCCAGGAACGAGTGCCTTGTGAACGGTCCGGAACAGCCCGGCCAGATTGTCGATATAATGCAGGGTGAGTGAACTGTAGGCAAGATCAAACGCTGCCTCGGGCAAGTCAAGCACCTCCAGATCGGCTCTGTCATAACGAATGGCCGCATCTGTCGACATTGATCGCGCCCGCGCCAGCATGTTTTCCGAAACATCGAGGCCCAGCACCTCTGCGGCACCGTTCTCGCGCGCCCAGCGGGCAAACCAGCCAAAACCGCAACCAAGATCCACGGCGCGCAGGCCGTGAAGGTCTGGCATCAGCGCCTGCAGGGCAGGCCATTCGGCAGCGCTCGCAAGACCGCCCACCGAGCGGCCCAACTGGCTGTAGCCTTCGAAGAAGGCCGGCGTGTCATAGATATTCTGTGTCATCGTGTTCTCCATCTTGATGCCGATGGACGGCGCGCACCATAAAAAAGCCCCGTCCGTTGCCGGCGGGGTTTGCTGGTGACGCGTTGCGCTTTTGGATCAGCGTGCACGAAGTCCCTGCATCCCGCCTGTTGGGATGCCGGCAACCCGCGCAACAATCAAAACGTCATGCTCGATCATGGAACCGATATCCCATGCTGGCGGTGATGATGTCAAGAATGGCAAGTTTCCGCGCATCGGATGATTGATCGCAGCGGGACGATTCAGCTAGAACTGCGGCGCAACCAGCTTGGGAGAGAATGATGAGTGGCGTTGAGCCCGATTACACCCTTCACGGGGAAGCACCATCCGTTGACGACTATTGCCGGTTGCGGGTGATTTCCGGTTTGAGTCCGAAGAGCCGTGAGGCGGCTCTCATCGGTCTTCCCAACACGGTCTGCGGCGTGACGGTGACACTGGACGGCAAGGCAGTCGGCATGGGCCGCATCGTCGGGGATCGCGGCTGCTTCTATCAGGTAGTGGACATTGCGGTTGATCCCGCCCATCAGGCGCGCGGGCTTGGCAAGAAGATCATGGCTGCGCTGATGGACCATGTGGCGGCGGAAGCGCCTGATGGCGCCTATGTCAGCCTCATCGCCGATGGCCCGGCCAAACATCTCTATGCAAAATTCGGCTTCGAGCCGGTGACGCCGGATTCCATCGGCATGGCGTTCCGAGTGTCGCGCACCTGACGTCAGGCGATCGTCTTCAACACCAGATCGAGCGCCGTTTCGACGGCGTTTTGCCGGATGCCCGCGCGCCCCTGATCGGGAAAAACATGCCGCACAGCCTGCGGCGCCTGACCCTTGAGAGCGACGCCGAACCAGACGAGACCAACCGGCTTGGCCGCCGATCCGCCGCCCGGACCTGCAACACCCGTCACCGCCACGGCAATGCCGGCGCGGGAGTGTTGCAATGCGCCCGCGGCCATGGCCAGCGCCACTTCCTCCGATACGGCGCCATGGGCAGCGATCACTTCCATGGGAATGCCGAGCATCGCGTGTTTGGCTTCGTTGGAATAGGTGATGAAGCCGCGATCCACCACATCGGATGACCCGCCGATATCGGTGAGCGATGCCACAATCAGCCCCCCGGTGCAGGATTCCGCCGTGGCCAGCAGAATGCCCCTGGCGCGGCAGGCTTGCAGAACCGCGATGGCTTTTGCCTCTGCAATCAGTCCGCTCATTCCGGCAATCCTCCCGGATAGATCACCGATGCCGTGGCGATGGCGGCGATGCCTTCCTTGCGGCCGATAAAGCCCATCTTTTCATTGGTCGTCGCCTTGACCGACACGCGATCGGGCGTAATCCCGAGCATTTTCGACAGGGCCGCGGTCATCGCCTCGCGGTGCGGGCCGACTTTCGGTTCCTCGCAGATCAGGGTGATATCTGCATTGGCGATGCGCCCGCCCGCCGCCTTGACGATTTTCACGGCATGCTCGACGAAAATATGCGAGGCGGCACCCTTCCATTGCGGGTCGGACGGCGGGAAATGCGTGCCGATATCCCCCGCGCCGCGCGTGGCCAGCAAAGCATCGGTCAGTGCATGCAAGGCAACATCCGCATCGGAGTGGCCATTGAGCTTGCGGTCATGTTCGATGAAGACGCCGGCGAGCGTCACGCCATTGCCGGGCTCGAAAGAATGCACGTCATAGCCGTTGCCCGTGCGCACATCCGGGAAGGCGGCATGCCTTTGCGACAGACGGTCATCAGCCATATCGATATCCTTTGCCCAGGTGAGTTTGGTATTGTCAGCCGATCCCTCGACAATCCGCACCGGCAGGCCCTGCCACTCGGCAATGGCGGAATCATCGGTGAAATCGGAACGGCCGATGGCAAACGCCGCATCATGCGCCGCCATGATCGGCCCATAGGGGAAGGCCTGCGGCGTCTGTGCCGCATAAAGCCCGGCGCGCGGCACCGTGGCGCTGACCATGGCATCATGGCCCGCTGCTTTCAGCGTATCGGAGACGGCAAGCACCGGCAGGACACCGATATGCGGCGTCAGGTTGAAAATAACCCGCTCGAGCAGGTCGGCGGAGATGAACGGCCGCACGCCGTCATGGATGAGCACGTGGTCCGGCGCCTGGTCCTTCAGGGCGAGCAGGCCAAGCCGGGTTGATTCCTGCCGCGTCGGCCCTCCGGTTACGCATGTGACCCGTGCCGCATAGTCTCCTGCCGCCTGGGCGAAGAGGGATTCGTCTTCCTTGTGGATGACCACGACGACATCGTCGATGAACGGGCAGCCGAGAAAGGCCCGCAGCGTATGCGCCAGAACCGCTTCACCGCCGATCTTGCGGTATTGCTTTGGTCCTTCAACGCTTTGGCCCGCGCGTTCCCCGCGACCAGCCGCCACAATGACGGCTGCCACCCGCATCTGCTTGTCGTTTGTACCTGCCGCCACACTTCTCTCCGTAACTCCAGACTGCGTTACCTCTTGCCGAGGCGAAAGACCAGAGGTTTAAACGAAATCTCGTCCATTCGAGGTGCTCTTTGCCTTGCCTAGTCCGGTGTTCCTGTCTAAAGGATAGGCGATTGGAAAATTGCATACGAAACAGGCAATAGTGACGTGATCGATCTGAATCAACCACTCGAGATAGGCGGCGTGCAGCTGCGTAACCGGGTGTTCCTTGCGCCGATGTCCGGTGTGTCCGACCTGCCGTTCCGCCAGCTGGCGTGGAAGGCCGGCGCAGGCATGGTCGTGTCCGAAATGGTTGCCAGCGCCGAGCTGTGCACGCGCGAGCGCGGCAACCTGCTGCGGCTGCGCGGAGACGGTCTCGGCACCCATGTGGTGCAGATCGCCGGACGCGAAACGAAGTGGATGGCGGAAGCCGCGCGCATTGCCGAAGGCGAGGGCGCGCATATCATCGATATCAATATGGGCTGCCCGGCCAAGAAGGTGACGGGCGGTTTTTCCGGTTCAGCCCTGATGCGCGATCTCGACCATGCCCTGACGCTGATCGAGGCGACCATTGGTGCGGTAAATATTCCCGTGACGCTGAAAATGCGCCTGGGCTGGGATGACGACACGATCAATGCGCCGGAACTTGCCGCCCGTGCCGAACAGGCAGGTGTGCAGATGGTGACGGTGCATGGGCGCACGCGCTGCCAGTTCTATGAGGGCAAGGCGGACTGGCATGCCATCCGTGCCGTCAAGGCGGCCGTCTCCATCCCGCTTGTTGCCAATGGTGATGTGTTGAACCGCGACGATGCCAATGGCATTCTCGAGGCGTCGGGAGCCGATGCGGTCATGGTCGGACGTGGCTCCTATGGGCAGCCCTGGCTGCCCGGGACGATCGTTCATGGCGTGCAGACCGGGCAGAACACAGGCTTGATCGCCGATTATGCGGTCGCGCATTACGAGGCGATGCTGGCCCATTACGGCGAGCCGACCGGCATTCGCCATGCGCGCAAGCATCTCGGCTGGTATCTGGAAAAGCACGGTGTCGATATCAGCGCGGCTGAACGCGCGTCGATCATGACCGAAACCAATCCGCGTCTGGTTGCCGGGCGCCTGCATGCCGCACTCGCGCGGCCGGACGAACATGACATGAAGAAGGTTGCATGATGACATCGGCAGACAATGTTGCGATGGACGACAAACTGGCCGGGATCGTTCTCAATGCGATCCGCCATCCGGTGATCATGCTCGATGAAAGCGGGCATATTTCCTATGCCAATTCCGATGCGGAAGCGTTTTTCCGCTCCAGCGCCAGCATATTGAGCCGTAACACGCTGGAAATGCTGCTGCCATTCGGCAGCCCGTTGCTGGCTCTGGTCAAGCAGGTGCGGGAAAGCCCGTCGCCCGTCAATGAATATCGCGTCGATGTTTCGTCGCCGCGCCTCGGACAGGATCGCATTGTCGATCTCTACGTCACGCCGGTCAGCGAAGCGCCGGGATCGATCGTCATCCTGTTCAAGGAGCGGTCAATGGCGGAAAAGCTCGACCGGCAGATGACCCATCGCGGCGCTGCCCGCTCGGTGACCGGCCTTGCATCCATGCTGGCGCACGAAATCAAGAACCCGCTGTCGGGTATTCGCGGTGCGGCGCAGCTGCTGGAAACCGGTCTCAACGATGATGACCGCGCGCTGACGCGGCTGATCACCGACGAGACCGACCGGATCGTCTCGCTTGTCGACCGCATGGAAGTGTTTTCCGACGAGCGCCCGATCGAGCGTGAGGCCGTGAACATCCATGTCGTGCTGGATCACGTCAAAGCCATCGCCAGAAACGGTTTTGCCAGCCACATCAAGTTCCATGAGGATTATGATCCGTCGCTGCCTTATGTTTTTGCCAATCGTGATCAGCTGGTACAGGTGTTCCTGAATCTGGTGAAGAATGCGGCGGAATCCATCGGCACGAGCGAGCCGGGCGAGATCACGCTGTCGACCGCCTTTCGCCCCGGTATCCGCCTGTCGATTCCGGGCATCCGCAACCGGGTATCCCTGCCACTCGAATTCTGCGTGCAGGATACCGGTTCAGGCGTTTCACCGGATATCATGCCGCATCTCTTTGATCCGTTCATCACGACCAAGCCGAACGGCTCGGGTCTCGGCCTGGCGCTCGTTGCAAAAATCGTTGGCGATCATGGCGGTGTCATCGAATGCGATTCCGTACCGCGCAAGACGACATTCCGCATTCTGATGCCCGCATGGCAGAGCGATCCGTCGGACGACGACCATGCGGATGAAATGATTATATCGAAAAAGGCAGGATTCTGATCATGAGCTTGGGCAGCATTCTCGTTGCGGATGACGACGCGGCAATCAGAACAGTCCTCAATCAGGCGCTGTCACGTGCCGGTTACGATGTGCGCATCACCTCCAATGCAGCCACCCTGTGGCGCTGGATTTCCGCCGGTGACGGCGATCTTGTCATCACCGATGTGGTGATGCCCGATGAAAATGCTTTCGACCTTCTGCCACGCATCAAGAAATCGCGCCCCGATCTGCCTGTTATCGTCATGAGCGCGCAGAACACTTTCATGACGGCGATCCGCGCTTCCGAGGCGGGGGCCTATGAATATCTGCCAAAGCCATTCGATCTGACCGAGCTTGTCAGCATTGTCGGCCGTGCCTTGGCTGAACCGAAGAAAAAGCCGGAAAAATGGGCCAATGAAGAACAGCCGGATACCATGCCTCTGGTGGGCCGCTCCCCTGCCATGCAGGATATCTACCGCGTTCTTGCCCGCATGATGCAGACCGACCTGACCGTAATGATTTCAGGTGAATCCGGCACGGGCAAGGAGTTGGTGGCGCGGGCGCTGCATGAGTATGGCCGTCGCCGCAAGGGGCCGTTCGTCGCCATCAACATGGCTGCCATTCCGCGCGACCTGATCGAATCCGAACTGTTCGGCCATGAACGGGGCGCGTTCACCGGTGCGCAGAACCGGTCGAGCGGCCGCTTCGAACAGGCGGATGGCGGCACGCTGTTCCTCGATGAAATCGGCGATATGCCGATGGAAGCACAGACACGCCTGCTGCGCGTACTGCAGCAGGGCGAATATATGACGGTGGGCGGGCGGACGCCGATCAAGACCGATGTACGCATCGTGGCCGCGACAAACAAGGATCTGCGGACGCTGATCAATCAGGGCATGTTCCGCGAGGACCTCTATTATCGTCTGAACGTGGTGCCGCTGCGCCTGCCGCCGCTGCGTGAGCGCGGCGAGGATATTCCCGATCTCGTCCGGCATTTCTTCAAGATGGCGGCAAAGGACGGCCTGCCGGAAAAACGCATCACCGCCGATGGCCTCGACCTGATGCGCCGCTATCCCTGGGCCGGCAATGTGCGCGAGCTGGAAAATCTGGTGCGCCGTCTCGCCGCGCTTTATCCGCAGGAAGAAATCAATGCGGATGTAATCGAGGCGGAACTCAAGGCCGACCTGCGGCCGGCGGAACCGTCCTCGACGTCGATGTCCAACGAGGACATCACTATCGCTCAGGCGGTGGAACTCAACATGCAGCGCTACTTCCTCTCCTATGGCGATGATCTGCCGCCGGTCGGGCTCTACCAGCGCGTGCTGGAGGAAGTGGAATACCCGCTCATCCTCTCATGCCTGACCGCTACCCATGGCAACCAGATCAAAGCAGCGGAACTGCTCGGGCTCAACCGCAACACGCTGCGCAAGAAAATCCGCGAGCTGGGTGTGAACATCTACAAGAACACCAAGAACGATCTGGGCCGTTGATTCATCAGTTCGCTGATTGAGCGGCGGATTTAAATGTTGGTTTTCCCAGAGCTTGCTATTTTGTACAAACGGGATCGTACGCGTGTACGATCCCGTTTTTGCATTTATTCAGCCTTGAATGTCTGATCAACTGAAAGCTCTACTCTTTCATCGCAGGCCATTGTGGCGAAGTATCGTCCTATGCGCTTGCCATCACTTTTAACGTAAACCGTGACTTCCCAGCCGCGGATGCCAGAATTGTATCCAAAATCCTCATCCAGTTCGAGATCATCGTACTGAAAGCCATTTTTTGCAATTTTAGTGACGTAAGAAAGTATGCCGTACTTAACTGTTGCGGTTGGCATCTCCGGGCATTGCGTTGTTCTGTCCCTGAGCAATGGGATGCCATAGACGACAAATACGGCAAACAAGAACACCACCGCCACGATGGTCCCCGTTACGCCCAGGACCCATTTCAATAGTTTCCGCATCAATGCCCCTCCCAGGAGATGGGAATGGAGCCTGGCATTGATATGTCATAGTTCGTGCCCGGCAAGAGATTTACTGTTCTTGTGAACAACTCTTGCATCATCCTGTGGTGCGTGAATCATACGTGTCGTTCCACGCGCGAACTTCCCCCTGTCTACTCCCCGCCCAACCGGTGAATGAATTGCCGGGACTACTGTCTTCCCAAGCTTTAATGATGATTGGTTTCAAGACTATCGTTTCAGGCATGCTCAAATCTCCTTGTTAAAAATAAAATCATCAAAATGAAAATCCACTTCGCCAATTCATACGGGACAGACGCAAAAAACAAAGGACGTCATCACGTTTGAATCAGGCCGGGAGAATGGGATTCTGCGTATTAAATGCTCTAAATATCACACATTATTGATAAATATGATTATAATAGTCAAGAAATAAATGCGGCGCGTTGTTGATGACTTCCTTTGTGGGGAAGAATGCCGGCCGAGGCGATCGGCGGGCTTCCGTGAATCCGGTTGAAATCGGTTCTATCCTCGCTCCGCATTTCCAGAAAATAGCCGCAATCGCACGCCGCACCACGGATAGCAAGTGGTCTTTGCCCGTTATCGATCGTATAATTATCTGACTAACTATACTTCCTGCTTGAGCCATCAAGCCCAGCACGGCCACTTGATCCTAGAGCGGCCCCTTGAACACGAAGAATGCGCCGCCGCAGATCATGGCGAAGCCGACGAGGTGGTTGATCGTGATTTTTTCACCAAGATACATCACTGAAAACCCGGCAAAGACCAGAAGCGTGATCACTTCCTGGATGGTCTTCAACTGGGCGGCCGAATAGATCTCGTGACCGTAGCGGTTCGCCGGTACCGCAAGGCAGTATTCGGCAAAGGCGATCATCCAGCTGATGAAGATGACCAGGAAAAGCGGCCGGTCCGCGAATTTGAGATGGCCATACCAGGCAAATGTCATGAAAACATTTGAGCCGAGCAGCAGCAGGATGGGGCGGATATAATCAAAGGAGTGCATGAAGTGTCCTTGGTTCTCAGCGTCTTTGGGCAGGGAATGCAGTAACGTTCAAACGGTCAAAACGATCTGGACAGCAGGCTTACGTCAAGTCGCGCACAGCGGAAAGGGCGATCTGGGGTTTGGCGGCAAGACATGCGCGGTGTGACCTAAAGGCCATAGCCTTGATCAGGCGTTGACGGGCTGTCGTGGCGGGCGTGTCAGACGGATGAGGGCAAAAACCGCCGAAGCAAGCAGCATCGCGAATCCCAGGAAGGAAAACAGGCTGGTCAGGTGTCCAGGCACATCGCCCCAACGCGGTCTGATGATGTCAGCCGTGTTGTAGGGATCGCCGCTATACTGGCACATGACGAAAGAGCCGCCATTGTGCACAAGTGTGGCATCGAGATCGGAGACCAGGGTACTGACGGCGTCCCGGTGTTCAGGCATGTCACGCATATACACAAGCACAGCCTTCGTCGCAGCAAGATAGGCGTGCGAACAGGCATTGAACGGGCTTTGCTCATCCGCAATGCTGCCGGGGACAATGCCCCAGAGACAATAGCTGTATTGGATATTGGTGTAGTTCAGCAGCCGCCGGAATTTCTCATCGGTGCGGGTCATGCGGGCCGCCAGATCGAGGATCGGCTTGCGGTAGTCGGCGATAACCGCCATTTCACCATGGGACAGGCTTGGAATGGAAATGCCCGACGTATCGGTACCGGCGCTGCTGCGGTGCGCCCATCCGCTTGCGGTTTGCAGCATGAACAGGCATGCGACCAGAGCCAGAAGCCAGCCTGCCGGGCATCCCATGGGGATATCGAAGCGTTGCGGTCTCATGACAGTCCCATCGGCAGCGGAAGCCTGAACGCCCGCGGGCGTTCAGAAATGGCGCGACTGCGCTCAGCGTGCCGCATGCAGGCGATAGCGCGGACGCTGTCCGGCCAGAACCCGTTCAGCCAAAGCGCCGAAGAGCAGACCAAGCGTTGTCCAGACGATCACATGGATGCCCAGCGATGCGACGCGGAAATTCCAGAGAACGGTCGGTGAGAACTGTTCGGGAACTTCATTGATGGCGGGAAGCGCGTATTGCACCAGCGCAATGAACACGACATAGGCTGCACCGGCCATCAATGTCGCGTTCCATGCGCCGTGCTGGGCATAAAGGCGCTTTGCCAGACCCACAGCCGCCGCAAGGGCACCGAGCGAAACCACCAGCATGACGAAGAACAGTTCCGTTCTGGCCCCGATGGTATCCGGGCTGCCAACCGCAGGCGGATTCATCGGGTACTTGATGCAGGGAACGAGAACAATTGCCACAAAACCTGCGAGCGCCAGCAGGGCCGCCGTACTACGCGGGCTGAGGGAACTGACCCGGCCATGCACGAAGGCAAAGACCAGGGAGAACAATCCGCCAAGTGCGGCACTGTAGACGACAATGCCGGTAAACAGGCCGATGCCGGCCTGTGTCGCCCGTGTGACAAGCTCCGGTTCAGCCGCTGCGCCGGCCGCCTGGCTCATCTTTTCCTCGAAGGCAATGGCATGATCAACCTGCGGTTCGCCGAATACCCGGGCAAACCCGAACGCCAACAACCCGGCGATGACCCCTGCGATCATGCCGCGGATCAAAAGATCTCTTGTCATTGTTTCGTTTCCTCAGTGGCAGGGAAAACCGAGGAGATGGCGGCCGTCATGAACGAATTCGTGCACATACATGCCCGAGAAGAGCGACATCGCACCTTCTTCCGCACCAATGAAATAGATTGCGAGCAGCATGATCAGCCCGCCGAAAATGGCCCAGGGCAAGACTTCGCCAAGAGGAATGGGCGTGACGCCTGCTGACGGCGTAAGAGCGATATCGGACATGAATTTTCTCCCAGAATGACGCGTTCACTAACGGAATAAATGATGTTGCGGCCAGGGTCTGGCTTTCAATCAGTGAAAAAGGACTGATTAATTACAGTGGCGCGACCGCTCCGGAATTTCACCGGCTTCCAAACTCGCAACAGCACGGTTATATCTGTGCGCGCCGCAGACTGTCAATGAACGGTCTGCAGGCTGTTTACGGTTTTCTCCTGAGGGTTTTGAGGGATATTTTGGCCAGAGCCACGCGGTTGACCCTTGTTTGCCATGGCGCCACACCGGCGGTCCGCACAGGTGCTTTCCCCGCCGACGAAGCGCTTGAACCCGGGGAAGCCCAAAACCTGCAGGCCATTGCCGGGCATTTGCGCCGCGCGCACCATGTTTTGACCAGTCCGGCGCTGCGCGCCCGGCAAACCGCCGATGCCCTGGGTCTGGAATCCGTTGTCGATGCGGCGTTGGCGGATATCGATTACGGGAAATGGGCGGGGAGGACACTCGCCGCTGTCCACGAAGCTCACCCGGACGATGTGACGGACTGGATGAACAATCCCGCCTCGGCCCCGCATGGCGGCGAATCCATCCATGATTTTCTCGTCAGGATTGCAGATTGGATGAGCGCGCATATGCATGATGGCGGTCACACAGTCGTGGTAACACACGCTTCCGTCATTCGCGCCGCTGTTCTGAGCGTGTTGCAGGCACCGGATTCCGCATTCTGGCGCATCGATGTCGAGCCGCGCAGCTGTACGGAAATGAGCAGCGACGGCCGCCGGTGGATGCTACGCGCTGCCGCCTGCGTGCCGTCGCGCCCCACAGGGATTCTGCCATGATCCCGGCAAAAATCAGGCTTAGCTTTCGCCGCGCGGTCGCACCCTTTCTCCGGATCCGTCAAATCCGCCCGCTCACAGGAGTTCTCATGTCACGGCTCATTCGTATTTTTGCTGTCGCAACGGTCCTTAATGCCGGCCTGTTGGGGCAGGTATTGGCGCACGCCCATCTTGAATCGGCAGTTCCGGCCGAAAACGCCATCATGAAGGTCTCGCCCGTCGAGATCGATCTGACGTTTTCCGAGGGTTTGAACCTGAAATTCTCAGGTGCAACGATCACCGGCCCGGGCAAGGCGACCATATCGACGGGGCAGGCCAAACTGTCGATCAACAACCACAAGACACTGGTCATTCCGCTGTCGGCACCCCTCGCGTCGGGGGAATATACCGTGAACTGGACCGCACTTTCCACCGACGGTCACAAGACCAAGGGCAGCTATACATTCACCGTCAAACCCTGATGGGGTTGGAGACCACGCTTGTTCTGTGCAGGTTCGTGCACAATACGTCCACGATGTTCCTGTGGGGCGCGTTTGCCTACCTCGCACTGCTTGTGCCCAAACCCCTGGCGCTGGAGATCGGGGAGCGCCTGCGTCCTGCGAGCGGGATCGCGGTCTTTCTGGCTATCGGAACGATCTTTGCCGCGCTGCCGCTGCAGGCTGGAATGATCGGGCAGGGCTGGAGCGATGCCGTCGATCTCGGAACCATCCGGGACGTGCTGCTTGAGACAAGTGTCGGCCGCGGCTGGGCGATACAGGTCGCGGCGGCGCTGCTTTTGTTGCCCGCATTGGCTCTGTCGCCACCCCGCGCGCGCATCGCTCTTGCCATGGCTTCGGGGCTGCTCCTGGCAAGCCTGGCATTTTCCGGCCATGCCACAATGCGGGAGGGTTGGATCGGCGCGGCCCACCGTTTCAACGATATGGTGCATGTGCTCTCGGGCGGCGCGTGGATCGGAGCGCTGATACCGGTCGTGCTGATCCTTGGCCGGTTGCGCCAGGTGGAATGGCGTGGGGCCGCGCGAACGGCGCTCATGCGGTTTTCGTCGGCCGGTCATGCGGCCGTCGCATTGGTGATCGCATCCGGCGTGGTCAATACCACGCTTGTCCTTCGACGTCTGCCGGCTGATTGGACATCCCCCTATCAGGCCTTGCTGGTGCTGAAGATCATTCTGGTTGTGGTGCTGACCGGACTGGCCCTGATCAACCGGTATGTTTTCGTGCCGCGCATGCGCACCAGCGAGGCAGGTTCCATACGCGCCATACGGCTCGGAACCCTGACGGAGATCGCACTGGGCATTGTCGTGCTCGGGCTGGTTGCCTGGTTTGGCATGCTCGAACCCGTCTAGGTCGAAAAGTGTGAGGGGCATGTCACGTTCGATTGGGCTGTCTCGTCTTGGTGGCGCAAGACGAATTGCAGGCAATGACAGGAGACAGACACATGATCAGGAAAATCTTTCTCGCAGGCGCCAGCGGCGCGGTTGGCAGGCGGCTTGCACCGCTGTTGGTGGAGGCCGGATATGTGGTGACCGGCACCACGCGAAGCGCCGAGAAGGCCGCTTCCTTGCGCCAGATCGGGGTTGAGCCGGCCATTGTCGATGTTTTTGACGCCGAAAAACTCAAATCCGTTGTTGCTGAGGCCGAGCCCGATGTGATCATACATCAGCTCACGGATTTGCCGCATGGTGTCAGTCCAGCGGCGATGAAGGATTTCATCAGCCGCAATGCCCGCATCCGCAGCGAGGGAACCGCCAATCTCGTACAGGCGGCAAAAGCCGCGGGTGTCGGGCGTATCATCGCGCAGAGTATCGCCTGGGCCTACGCGCCGAAACCCGGTGTGTTCATCGAGACGGATCCGCTTGATCTGCACGCGGAAGAACCCCGTGCAACGACTGTCGCCGGTGTCGCGGCCATGGAACAGGCTGTGTTGAACGAGCCCGGCATGGAGGGCATTGTCCTGCGCTACGGCTTTTTCTACGGGCCGGGGACCGGCGTCGACATGCCGGCCAATCCGGATTTGCGCGTCCATGTCGATGCGGCCGCCAGCGCAGCACTCAAGGCTATCGAGCGCGGAGCAAGCGGTGCCTACAATGTTACCGAGACGGACGTTGTCGCCAACAGCGGGAAAGCCCGCCATGCGCTCGGTTGGGACGCCGCATTTCGCATTGACCGCCGCCCATAGACCCTCGCGATGACAGGCGCGAGGCGAATCGACAGACCGCCTCCCACAGAGTTGGGAGACGGGCAAAGCGCAATCTGGTTCTAGCACAGGTGGCAGAACCGGAATCCGGTGCCCGTTTTGACGGGAGTTTTAACCGTGCTTTCGTTTCAGCATGGGGTGCCATGCCCTATGCTGTGGCCAATCGTCAAAGAATGGCCCATGAAAAACGTGTCCGACCTGAACAGCAAATCTGCCGGCCGCGCCGGCAAGAATACGTTGGAAGAGCAGAGCAGGCAGGCTTTGCTCTCCAGCGCAGCCGGGCGTTCATCGAAAGCGGTAAAGCGCACAATGAGCCAGTATTTCAAGAGCTTGTCGGATGTTGATGCGGCCAGACATCACGTGGAGAAGGCCAGGCGCACCGCCGATGACAGCTTGAACCGGGCTAAAGCTGCACCAAAACCGCATGAAATCACCAACCCGGCCTTTGTTGCGCTGTTCGAGGCGCACCAGCATGATCGGGAGGTGCTTTTTGCCGCCATGCGCGCGCTTGACCGGGCTCAGGAAGTGCTGCAATCAGAGGCAGAAAAGACGGCATTTTTTGCCAGGGATGACGATCAGCCACGCTGAAAGTTGCAATCTATAGGTGAATAAACACACCACAAGATTGTATTTTACAGACTTTTGCTTTCCGCCGGCCTATCAATCCGCTGTTCGATGTCATCAACAACGGAAAATCTGCGTGAAAAAACTCATTTCCCTGATCATGGCGGCAAGTTTTGCCTGCTTCGCTTTTTCAGCAGCAGCGCGGGCGGACAATGCCGCGACCGAGCTGTTCCAGAAATATCTTGCCAATGGCCGTATCGGCGAGGCCGATGAGCAACTGCTGGCCTTGGCGGCGAAAGCGACGAACAATGCCGATGCGCAGCTGGGCCTGGGCCTTGTGCGCACCGCCCGCGCGTTCGAAAAGCTGGCGCAATCGCTTTTCAAACATGGATTTGGTTCGAAATCGGATGGCTATGAATTGTATCTGGGGCTGGGCGCCAGCCAAATCGCCAGAAACGGCAATCCGGAACCCATCACCTATGAGCAATTCCGCGGTATTCTCGCAACGTTCATTGCCGATCTCGATTCTGCCGACAAGGCACTTGCCGCCGTTGGCGACAAGCCGGCAAAGTTGAAGGTCGATCTTTCTGTTGCCCGGTTTGACTGGAACGGCGATGGCAAGGTTGGGCCGGAAGACCATATCGGCCGTGCCATTTCGGATACCAATGAAAACGGCGATCCCCTGCCTTTCATTGTCGGCTTCGACACCGCCGATGCGAAATGGCTGCAAGGTTATGACAATCTGCTGATGGCCGTCGCCAAGGCATGGCTTTCCCATGATTTTTCCGAAAGCTGGAACAGCAGCTTCAGCGTGGTGTTTCCCCGTGCTGTCTCGACCATGTCGGCCGTCAATGGCAGGGGCGCGGACGAATATACGATGTTCGGGGTGAACAAGGCACAGGCCGATGACATCGCTGATTTCATAACCCTCATTCACACCATCCGCTGGCCGGTTGCCGACAAGGCGATGTGGAGCGAGGTGCGCGTTCATCTGAAGAAGGTGATTGCACTCAACCGGGAAACCTGGGCCCTCATCGACAAGGAAACCGACGACGACCACGAATGGCTGCCCGGCCCGAAGCAGAAGAGCGGTGTGCTGCCATCCTTCAATGTCACGCAGGAGCGCATCCAGGCCTGGCTCGCGGTATTGTCGCAATTCGAGGCGGCCCTGGATGGCAAGATCCTCGTTCCCCATTGGCGCTTTGACAAAGGCATCAATCTGGCCAAGGTTTTCGACGATCCAGGGCCGTTTGATTTCATCCTCTGGCTCACCGGTCCGGCTGCCGTGCCGTATCTTCAGGACGGCCCGGTGATGAGCAGCGGCGAATGGAACCAGATCACGGCGATCTTCGAGGGAAATTTCGCCTCTTACGCCTTCTATTTCAATTAGAATGAAGCCGTTCGGGTGTCGGCCAATGGCAATTGTTGGCCGATCTCGTGACGAGTAAAGAGAGCGGGCGCTTCTTCAAACCTTAAACTTTTGCCGTTGCGGTCTATATGTATCAAGGACGCACCGTGGCGTGCGTTCACGATCTTGCGCGCATTCCGTGCGCAACCGACGTTCCTGACTTTCATCGAATACTCCAATTCAAACGAAAGAACTGTGACAATGTCCCAATCCATTGCATCCCAATCCGGTACATTCAGAATTGGCGGTGATATCGAAATCAATCGTCTTGGCTTTGGCGCCATGCGCGTCACTGGCCGTGGTATCTGGGGGGAGCCTGCCGACAAGCCGGAAGCCATTCGCACCTTGCAGCGCCTGCCGGAACTTGGCGTGAACTTCATCGATACGGCAAATTCCTATGGTCCGGATGTTTCAGAACTTCTGATCAAGGAAGCCCTTCATCCCTATGGCGACATTCTCGTTGCCACGAAGGCTGGTCTTACGCGCGAGGGACCGGACCGTTGGACGCCGAAGGGCGATCCGAAATACCTGATCGACGAGGCGCATAAGAGCCTTCGCCAGCTTGGTGTTGATCAGATCGGTCTCTGGCAATTGCACCGGATCGACTCGAAAGTACCGCGTGACGAACAGTTCGGCGCTGTGAAATCGCTGCTCGACACGGGTGTGATCCGCCACGCCGGACTGAGCGAGGTGTCCGTTGAAGAGATCAAGGCCGCTTCGAAATTCTTCAAAGTGGCAACGGTGCAGAACCGCTACAATCTCGTTGATCGCGCAAGCGAGGATGTCGTGGAATACTGCACGCAGAACGGAATCGGCTTCATACCCTGGTTCCCGCTGGCTGCGGGTGACCTGGCAAAGCCAGGCTCGTTGCTGGACACCATCGCTGCCCGTCACAAGGCGACGCCGGGCCAGATCGCCCTGGCATGGGTGCTCAAGCGCAGCCCGGTCATTTTGCCCATACCGGGAACATCCAAGGTCAAACACCTTGAGGAAAACGTCGATGCCGCAAGGATCAGCCTTTCCGATGAGGAATTCAGCGCGCTTGACCGGGAAGGCAAGGCACTCGCCGGACGATGAATTTTCTTGGGAGAACGCAGAAAAGGCCCGGTTTTCCGGGCCTTTTTCCTTTGCTTCTTGTAAACAGCATTCGCCCGTCTAAAGTGCGGCAAACAACAGGAGAAACGCCATGAAGATCAGTGCACGCAATCGGCTGAAAGGGACAGTTGTCGAAGTGACCAAGGGAGCAACGACGGCCCATGTCCGCATCGATGTCGGCGGTTCAATCGTCACGGCATCAATCACCAACGAAGCCGTTGACGAGTTGCAGCTGAAGGTTGGCGACAATGCCTATGCCGTCGTCAAGGCTTCCGACGTCATGGTCGCCGTTGACTGATTGACCAGTCACGCCGGCAATGAAGGTGCCCGTTCGCGGGCACTTTCCGTTTGTGCACGACAACCGCTTGCCTTTTAATGTTGACTGAGTCAATACTAAAGCCAGTCAACAGCAAAGGAATGGGCCGATGTCGGAACCGGTCGCAGAAATACGCACGTTCAATCGCTTCTATACCCACATTATCGGCCTGCTGGATGAGCATCTGACCGACAGTCCGTTTTCGCTTCCCGAAGCGCGCATTCTCTATGAACTTGCCAACAATGACACCGTCAAAACGGCTGCCGACCTCTCGCGGATACTCGATATGGACACCGCGCAGATCAGCCGGATACTGGCACGGTTCAAAGCGCGCCAGCTTGTCAGCAGCACGGTGAGCACCGATCACGCCAAGCTGCGTATCCTCTCGCTGACGCCGGAGGGGCAGGCTGCCTTCGCAGCGCTGGACCGAAGCGCTATCGAGAGGGCCAATGCCGTGCTTGCGCCGCTCGATACAGCCCGTGTCAGCCGCTTGACCCAATCCATGCGCGAGATCCGCTCCATACTGGGCAATCGATCCGAAACGGTCAGCCCGGCGCCGGCCTACACGTTGCGGGCTCCCAGGGCAGGTGATCTTGGCCTGGTCGTTCACAGGCAGGCCTATCTTTACAACAAGGAATACAATCTGGATTGGACGTTTGAAGGTCTGATTGCCGGCATCATGTCCGGGTTCATCGCAAATTTCGATCCGGCGCGGGAGCAGGCGTGGATTGCCGACCGGAATGGTGAAATTGCCGGGTCTGTCTTTCTCATGCGCACGGACGACCCGCAGGTCGGCAAATTGCGCATGCTCTATGTGGAACCGTCAGCGCGGGGATTGGGCATCGGCTCGGCGCTTGTTGCCGCCTGCATCGAGCGGGCGCGGGCGGTCGGCTATCACAAGCTAACCCTCTGGACAAATGACTTTCTGCTTTCAGCCCGGCGCATTTATCAGGAAGCCGGATTCAAGCTCGTGGAGGAAGAACGGCACCATTCTTTCGGCCACGACCTTGTTGGACAGACGTGGACACTTGATCTGCGACCGGAGTGAAGCCGTCTAGGACTTGACACGGCGCAGAAGCTCGCGGGCAATCTGCAGCACGTCCTTTTCCCGGATGCCCACCGTAACATCTTCGACATCATCGATGGTTTCGCCGGCAACCAGCCGGATCGGGTTATGGCCCTTGGCAACAATCATTGTCTGCACCCGGCGCGGAATGGCCGGCAGCAGGAAGCGTTTGACGCATTCGACCAGCACCTCGCGCTTGTTGGGCGCCAGCTTGCCGAGTTTTTCGCGCAGCAGCGCGCCGAACATATTGCCGTCAGCAAAACCAAATTTGCTATCAAGATCAAAGGCATGCAATTGATATTCAAAGTGAGCCATGTTGCTCTCCCATGGGCGTCCGTCCGTGGTGCCAGATTGTGACGCCTGATCGTTTCCAGAGATATGGTGCGTGACCCGAAGGTTTTCACGTTCTTTTTGCCAATCGACACCAGATATTACAATGAGCCGGAAATCTTGATAATTCAATTGGTCTTTAGACGGGGCTTTCATTGTCACGGCGAGCCGGGTAGGTTACAGGAAGTCTATCTGCGGCGCTGCGTGATGCGGTGCGTTGTAGCGTAAACGGCAGGTGCCGGGCGCGCCTCCGGCAGATCCAAAACGACCCATACAAGGACTACCCCGGTTTGAAACATCTCAATGAATTCGCTGATCGCCGCAAAGCGGCGGCCGAGGCCAAGCAACTGCTTCTCAAAAAGTTCGAAAAAGCACCAAAGCCCACTGATCCCGAGGTGCAGGCAAAACGTGCGGAACGGGAAGCCATTGCGGCGGCACGTGCGGCACGGCAGGCAGAGCGCGAGCGCGTAAAGCAGGAAGAACGGGACCGCAAGCTTGCGGAAGCGGCAGCCGTGGCAGAAGCAGCAGAAGCCGCCGCAAAGGCGCTTCAGGCCGAGTCAAGCAACCGGATCGCCCGCGTCGTTGCCGATGAGGCCGAGCGCAAGGCGGAACGCGATCGCCGCTACGCTGCCCGCAAGGCAAGACAGCGCTAACGGCTTCTCTTTTAGTTGCTGTAGGCGCCCAGATAATCCAGCTTGCCGATGGGAACCCCATTGTGCCGCAGGATGTCATGGGCGGTGGTGACGTGGAAAAAGAAGTTCGGCAACGCGAACTGCAGCATGTAGTCATGGCCGCCCAGATGCGCCTTGTGCGGACCAAAGCTCAGGATAACCTCGCGGTTTTCGCTGTCATCGAGCACTGATGTGTCCAGGCCTTCCAGAAAGGCGACGGTCTTGTCTATCCGCGCCTTCAGATCGGCAAAGCTCACTTCATCGTCGGGGAAGCTTGGCACTTTGACGTCGGTCAGTCGGGCAATGGTCGCCTTGGACGTGTCACTGGCCCGTTGGATCTGTCCCGAAAAGGGCAGCATGTCGGGGGCCAGGCGCGCGCTGACAAGCACGGAAGGGTCGATCTTCTTTTCCTGCGCATAGGATTCGGCCTTGGCAATCAGCGCCGAGACGATCGAAAACCCGCGGATAAAGACCGGGACTGAAATCTGGTACATGGAGAGCGGCATGGGTGTTCCTTCCGGGAGCATGCTTGTTTAAGCAGTTGCGCTTTCCGATTCCGGAACAGCAACCGCATCAAGCAAATATATGCGGCTCGCCAAGGACTTCAATGCGCACATGATCCCCGGTTGCAGGAAGATTGACTGCGGAACATCTTATCAGCACCGGCGCGGCCCTCTGGCCATTGCAAGAACCGTGGTCTCCCATGATGGCAAGCGTCACCGTGCACACCGCCCCGCCGAATTCGATGTCAACGACCTTGCCATACCCGGCATTCCCGTCAGGGGCGGCCACGGCGTCGCTCTCGGTGACGGAGACAAGTTTCAGCTGTTCCGGGCGCAGCATGATTTCCGCTGTGCCCAGCCGTTCGGCTGTCCGCGCCTTCAACCGGCCAAACGCGCAATCGATCCAGCCGTTGCCGATCTGCGCCGGAAGCAGAATTGCATCGCCGAGAAACGAGGCCGTCGTGCGGTCCGACGGGTTTAGATAGAGCGAGCGCGGCGGTCCGGCCTGAACCAGTTTGCCCTGCCGCATCACGGCGACCTGATCGGCAAAGGACAGGGCTTCCGCCTGATCGTGGGTGACCAGAATGGTGGTAATGCCGGCTTTTTTCAGAACCGCAGCAACAGCCTTGCGCATGTTTTCGCGCAGACCGGTGTCGAGCGCGGAAAACGGCTCGTCCAGCAGCATCAGCTTGGGCTGGCGTGCCAAAGCCCGGGCAAGCGAGACCCGTTGCTGCTGTCCGCCGGAAAGCTGATGCGGCCGGCGGTTCAGCATGACGGGGTCGAGCTCGACCATATCCATGAGGGCAAGGATACGCTGGCTGCGGTCGGGACTGCGCTTGTCCAAGCCAAAGCCGATATTGTCGGCGACGGTCAGGTGCGGGAAAAGCGAGCCATCCTGGGTCACGAACCCGACACTGCGGCGATGCGCCGGAACGATCGCCGCGCCCTCGGCCAATACGTCGCCATTCAAAGTCACCTGGCCGCTGTCCGGGGCTTCGAACCCGCCGATGAGACGCAGCAGGGTGGTCTTGCCCGATCCCGATGGTCCGACAACCGCCGTGCGGCTGCCCGCCGGGACTGACAGCGTGACGTCATCGACGGCGGTGGTGACACCGTATCGTTTTGTTACACCGCGAATGTCGAGAAAGGTCATCGTCCAATTATCCGTTTCGATTGGGCATGCAGCAGGAGCGTGAGGGGCAGGGACAGCACCACCATCATCAGTGCATAGGGCGCGGCCGCCGCGTAATCAATCTCGCTGGTCAACGACCAGAATTCCGTCGCCAATGTACGCGTGCCATTGGGCGCAAGCATCAGCGTGGCCGTCAATTCGTTGGTAATGCCGAGTGCCACCAACGCTACGCTGGCGGCGGCGCCGGGCGCGGCCAGCCGCATGGTAATGCGCGTGACCGCCTGCACCGGCGTGCGCCCGAGCGCCATGGCGGCCCGCTCCAGTTCGACAGGCGCCTGCGCGATGCTGGCCCGCAGTCCGACGAGGGCGCGCGGCAGGAAGAGCAGCCCGTAGGCAAGCAGCAATGTCGCCGCCGTCTGATAGAGCGGCAGGACAACACGCACTGTGATCGTCACAAGCGCCAGCGCGACCACGACCCCGGGCAGGGAGCCGACATAATAATGGCAGGCCTCGAGGGCTCGCTGCATGCGGCCGGGAGCCCGCACCGAAAGCCATGCCATGGGCGTCGCTGCAACGGTGGCCAGCAAGGCCCCGGCAACGGCCAGCAGCAGTGTTGTCCCGAAGGCAGTGCCGATTTCGTTCAGCTGCCACACCGACGTGCCGCCGGCAATCAGCCAGCGGCCAAGGGTCACGAACGGAACGCCCAGCGCCAGCGCCGTGGTCATCAGCGGAATGAGCAGGCAGGGCAGGGCAAGCCAGCCCAGCCGGTACTTTGTGATCGGACGGGCTGATCCCGAGCCGACGCGGGCATAGCGTTCATTGCCGCGGATCAACGCTTCCAGCGCCAGCAAACCGGCGCAGCACAGCACCAGAACACCGGCCAGCATGTTGGCTGCAGGGCCGTTGAAGGTTGACTGGAACTGGTCGACGATGGCTGTCGCAAACGTATCGAAGCGGATCATGACGAAAAGGCCGTATTCCGCCAGAAGATGCAGGCCGATCAGCAAGGAGCCGCCGCAAATGGCAAAGCGCAGCTGCGGCAGGAGCACCCGGAAGAAGACCCGCCATGGCCCGAGGCCAAGCGATGCCCCGACATCTTCCATGGCCGGATCGACACGCCGCATCTGCGCCGCGACCGGAAGATAGAGAAACGGGAAATAAGCCAGAACGGAAACCAGCACGCCGCCGAACAGGCCGTGCAGGCTGGGGGCCATGCTGATCCAGGCATAGCTGTGGACAAATGCCGGGACGGCAAGCGGCGCAACCGCCAGCCACGCCCACAGGCGGGCGCCGGGCAGGTCGGTGCGCTCGGTCAGCCAGGCAAGGCTGACCGCCAGAACGATGGAAAGCGGGATTGTCCAGACTTCCAGCAGCACCGTATTGATCAGGAGTTCGCCGACGCGGGCGCGGAACACCAGGGTGACGACCGTATCCCAGCCGGTCTGGATGGTCACCCAGATGACGAAGCCGAGCGGCAGAAGGCTGAGCAGGGCAACAAGCCCCGCAAGGCCGAAAACGGATAAAAACGGCAGGCGACGCACGGCATGATGCGGGACCAAGGCCAGCTGCGCAGCAGCTGCATCGGGACGTTGGCCGTTCATTGATCCGGTAGACAACAATTCACATTTGCTTTCATATGCACGAACACCCGCCGGCGGCCAGATTGGCCTTCATACCCGAAGGGGAATCGAACAACACCCCCTGCAAGATCAAATGTCTGTGCAGGAGGTGTCCAGAGTTATTTCATTGCCGGCTAACCGGCATTGTGGTTACAGCAGGCCCGCTGCCGTCATCAGGTCCGTCACCTTCTTGCTGTTCAGCTTCGAAGGTTCGACCTTCGGCGCCTGCAGATCGGCCAGAGGCACCAGAGCGGCATTGGATGCTGCATCCTTGCCAACGGCATATTCAAAGGAATCCCCGTCCTTCAATACTGCCTGGCCAGCCTTGCCGGTGACCCACTTCAGGAACGCCTGGGCATCTTCCTTGTGCTTGCTCGAAGCGAGAACACCGCCGCCGGAAATGCTGACGAATGCGCCCGGATCCTCATGCTTGAAGTAGTGCAGGGACACGTTCTTGGTGTTTTCGCCGGTTTTGGCCTTATCGCCGAAATAGTAATAGTGATAAATCACCGCGCCTTCGATTTCTCCGGCATTGACGGCCTTCATGGCAACGCTGTTGCCCTTGTAGGCCGTCGCATTTTCCTTGAGTGCCTTCAACCACTTGGCAGTGGTTTCCTCGCCCTTGAGTTCCAGAAGCGCGCTGACGATCGCCTGGAAATCCGCGCCAGCCGGTGCGGCGCCCCAGCGGCCCTTCCAGCTTGCATCGGCAAGGTCGAGCAGCGACTTCGGCAGCTTGTCTTCCGTCAGCTTGTTCTTGTCATAGGCGAACACGGTGGAACGGGCGGCAACGCCGGTCCAGCGGCCATGTTCCGGGCGGTAATTGGCCGGCACCTGATCGAGCACTGCCTTGTCAAGCGGTGCGAACAGCTTGGCATTGTCGACCAGAACCACTCCCGGGGAATTTTCCGTCAGGAATGCGTCAGCCGGGGAAGCAGCGCCTTCCTGCACGATCTGGTTGGCCAGTTCCATGTCCTTGCCGTTGCGGATCGTCACCTTGATGCCGGTTTCCTTGGTGAAACCGTCGGCCCACGCCTTGGTGAGGCTTTCATGCTGCGCATTATAAACAACGATGCCATCGGCGTTCTGCGCCATCGCCGGCGCGGCGATCAAGGCAACAGCGAGCGCCGCGGCACTTGCAAAAGTCGGAAAGTTGATTTTCATGAAAACCTCTTTGATTTGTATGGCTTGCAGAGCAAATTTCGGTTGCGCCAGCAATGGACCCCGGAACAAGTGAGCCATACAAAACATGAGCGCTCTGGTCAACAAAAAATGGTTGGCGCTTCTAACCCAAAATACCTATCACAAAATAGTTATCACCAGCTTTGTCGGGTGTGATTTGCGTTCCGGCGCAAAGAGGAATCTACTCGTTTTGTCCGCGATTTTGGCGTGCCTCAGGCACGGAAGTGCGGCATTGCAAAACTTCAGTCATATCCAGGGAGTGTGTCATGCCTTTTTCAAGCAGGGACCAACGTATTCACTCCACGACGGATTGGGATATCATGCAGCAGGCCCATGACCGGGCTTCCAAAATGCTCGATCGCTGCCCGAAAACCCACGCTCGCTGCAACCAGCTCGCCCGGATTGTCATTGCGATCTATGAAAGCGGTGTGCGCGATGTGGATGAGTTGGCCGTCATGGCGGCAAATCGCGAACTGAACGTCTTGGCGGAGAGAGGGCATTTTCAGAAGCCGTTCCGCTTCACGCCAGCCGATGAACGGCCGCAAACACTGCATTCGTGAGACTTTGCTCCGTTAATACGACATGAGTATGCGTGAATCACGAAAGCCATCGCGCGCGACGGCTTTTCGAGGCATCGATGAAAATGTTGCCGCTCTTATCGCGCATCTCGACTTTCAGTGACCGTAAGATCAGAAATCGGCACGTTTCAGCACCTGCCACAATCTGCTACACCGCATCTGCCGTTTGAGGCCGGATTCGCGTGTGGAGAGAGTGATGACTGATGCGTTCAACTGGCTCAATGCGCCGCCGTCCCATCACGGCGATGCCCGTCTGCTCATGCTTGCGACGGCTGAGAACACCGATTTCTGGCAGCACACCTTTTATGGTTTCGAGCGCGACAACGGCCATGCCTATCTGACGCCGGTCAGCGGCGATTTCAGCGCCCGCGTGACGGTGCGCGGCGATTACCGGGAACTCTATGATCAGGCCGGTCTGATGCTGCGGATCGACGCCCGCAACTGGATCAAGACCGGCATCGAATATACCGACGGCCTCATGCATTTCAGCGTTGTCGTGACCAACCGCATATCCGATTGGTCCGTCATTCCCCTGCACAGCGCCCGCGTCGACGACGCGGTGCACATCCGGCTCACCCGCCATGATGATGCGGTGCGGGTCCAGTATGCCATCAATGATGCGCCATGGCAGCTGGCAAGGCTCGCGCCATTTCCCAAAGACGATGCGTCGGTCGGTATCATGGCCTGTTCGCCGCAGCGGGATGGCTTTGCGGCGGAATTCCGCGATCTCGAGGTCGGTCCGGCAATCCCGCGCGACCTGCATACGGACTAGGCCGCGGCGAGGGGCGGTTTGCTAATCGGCAAACAGCTCCGGCCGTTTGGTCTGCAGCTGCAGCAGCATTTTGCCCATCTTGGAAATATGCTCTTCCATCGCCGCCGCCGCGCGCTCGACGCTGTTTTCGGCAATGGCATCAACAATAGCCTGGTGCTCTTTCAGCGTTTCGACCATGCGCGTTTCGTAGTGCAGGAGCAGCCGGCGCACGCGGTCAATCTGGCTGCGCTCCTTGGCGGCAATTTCGCGCAATCCGACCAAACCCGCCGCATCGCAGATCATGTCGTGCAATTCCTCGTCGAGCGCATAAAACCCTTCGAAATCCCTGGAGTCCGCCGCCTTGCGCTGCCGGTCGAGATTATCGCGCAGGCGCTGCACGATATCAGCCGAGCTGCGCTCCGCCGCCCGCCGGATGGCGGCCGTTTCCAGGGCAATGCGCACGAACTGGGCGGTCTCGATCTTGTCGAGGCGCAGCCGGGCAACGAAGGTGCCGGTTTGCGGGTAAATCTCGACCAGGCCTTCGTCGGCGAGGCGGTTGATGGCATCGCTGACCGGGGTGCGCGATACACCGAGTTGCAGCGCCACCAGTTCCTTGCGGATGGCTTCGCCGGGCGCGAGCTGCGATGAAATGATGGCTTGACGCAGGATGGAATAGACCTGGTCTTTGCGTGTGACCGCAACGACTTTCTGTTCCTTGAAGCTCTTGCCGCCTGACCCCAATTGCACGTCCAAAGCTCCCCGATAGGCCCTGTTGCATGGCGGGAGGCTGAATTCCATTTCTCCGAATGAAGCATTTGACTCCTGCCCAATAACATCTAACATGTTACATATTAACTTGAAAGAATGTTTTGGGAGGAACATTTTGGATAGTCAGCTGCCGATCGTCTCGATGCGCGGCATCAGCAAGTCATTCGCTCATATTGTTGCCCTGCGAAGTATCGATCTCGACATCTATCCGGGCGAGATTCATGCCATCATGGGGGAGAACGGTGCGGGCAAGTCGACGCTGGTGAAAATCCTCAGCGGCGTGCATCGCCGCAGCGGCGGTGACATGCTTGTCCGGGGGCGGGCGGTCGACTTCGCCTCGCCGCGGGAAGCCGAGCATAACGGCATCGCCATCATCCACCAGGAACTCAATCTCATTCCAAGCCTCAGCGTGTCCGAGAATATTTTTCTGGGGCGCGAGCCGCTGATCGGCGGCCTGTTCATCGATCGCAGGAGCATCGAGACGAGGAGCGCGGAACTGCTCGACCGCTTCGGCATCGATATCGATCCGCGTGCCGATGTGGAGAATTTGCGTGTCGGCGAGCAGCAGCTTGTCGAGATTGCCCGCGCATTGTCCCTGAATGCCGATGTGCTGGTTCTGGACGAGCCGACCTCGGCGCTGTCGGAGGCCGAAGCCCAGAGACTGGCCAGTTTTGTGCGGGAACTCGCCCGTAACGGCGTTGCCATTATCTACATTTCCCACCGGATGAATGAAATATTCTCGCTGGCCGACAAGATCACCGTGTTGCGCGACGGCAGCTTCATCGCCACGCGCCGGGCGCAGGATGTAAGCGAGCGTGATCTCATCCGCATGATGGTGGGGCGCGATCTGGCAGCCCCGGAACCCAAGGCGGATAGATCGGGCAGGCCGATTGTGCTTGAAGCGCGCCATCTCGGCCTGCGCCGCCCGAATTCGCGCGGCAGCATGCACAATGTCGTTGACGATGTGAGCTTCGATCTCCACGCCGGTGAAATTCTCGGGATCGGCGGGCTGCTCGGTTCCGGGCGCACTGAAGTGCTCGAACTGATTTTTGGCGCAGCGACTGGAGAACGCTCTGGTACGATCACCCGCAACGGCACCCGCCTTGCCGCCGCTTCCCTGACCCCGCGCCGGTCGGTGGCGAAGGGCATTGCCTTCCTCACCGAGGACCGCAAGGGAACGGGTCTTCTTATGGATGCGGATATCCGGGCCAATGCCGTGCTGCCGTCCTTGCCCTGGCTCGCGCCATTCGGCTGGATCAGCCGCCGGCGCGAGGACCCCGTTGCGGGCCGGATCATCAAAGCGATGCACGTGCGCTGCGATGGGCCGGATCAGAAGATCGATCAGCTGAGCGGCGGCAACCAGCAAAAGATCGTGCTGGGCAAATGGCTGGAAACCCGGCCCAGCGTCGTCCTCTTGGATGAACCGACCCGGGGGATCGACGTCGGCGCCAAGGATGAGATCTACGAGCTCCTGAAAAAGCTCGCCCTGTCCGGCGTTGCGGTGATCATGGTGAGTTCCGAATTGCCGGAACTCCTTGCGCTGTCGAGCCGCATCCTCGTGATGTGCGAGGGCAGGGCGGCGGGCATTCTTGAGAGCACAGCGTTTTCCGAAGAACAGGTGATGGAACTGGCGACACCCCTTGGCACGGCTCTGACAAGGGACGCGGCATGACACGAACGAGCGAGCAGACCATGCAGTCACCCCAAGGCAATCTTAGCCGGATCAAGCTCCTGCTGAATGCAACCAAGCTCTACTGGGGATTGGTGCTGCTCTTTCTGATCGGCATTTTCTCATCGCCGATCTCGTCCAAGGGGCACAATATTTTCCTGTCCTATGGCAATCTGTCCGATGTTTTCCGGCAGATTTCGGTTACCGGCATTACTGCCGTGGGCATGACGCTGGTGATCCTCATTGCCGGAATTGACCTGTCGGTCGGGTCCGTGCTTGCGCTGGGTTCCGTCGTCTGCGCCATGCTTCTGACCAATGAGGGCTGGTCGGCGGCCTATACCATCGGCGTTCCCGCCATTTTCGTGCTGGCATTCCTTGTTGTGCTGGGGGCAGGGCTGTTCCTTGCCAAGGTGCCCGGCCGCTCGGTTGGCGAGCCCGAAAATGACCGGACGCAACTGAACCGCATCATCGCCCTTGTGGCTGTGGTCGCCGCGGCTGCTGTCGCCTGGTGGGTCGCCTCCGGCGCTGATGCAAAGGCCGGCGTGCTGCTGGTGCTCGTGGTGGTTCCGGCCGTCGGCTTCATGCTCGGCATGGTCAACGGCCTCGTCATCGTCGGCGGTCGCCTGCAGCCCTTCATCGTGACACTTGCCATGATGGTAGCAGGATTGGGGATTGCCCGCCTGACGGCGGGCCAGAACACGGCGGTCTGGCCGGTCTATACCGGCAGCAACGCAACGGCGAATTTCGAATTCCTGCGCGCGCTCATTTTCGGGCTGATTCCGGTGCCGGGTCTGATTTTCGCCGGCATCATTCTCCTGTTCTGGGTGATCCTGAAATACACCAAGTTCGGACGGTACATCTATGCCATCGGCGGCAATGAAGAGGCGGCGCGGCTCGCCGGTGTGCCGGTCTGGCGGGTAAAGATCAGCGTCTATGCCATATCGGGATATCTCGCCGCGCTGGCGGGCATTCTCTACGTCGCGCAATACAGGCAGGGAAAGCCCGATGCGGGCATGGGGCTTGAACTCGATGCCATTGCTGCCGTGGTGATCGGCGGCACCAGCCTGATGGGCGGTCGCGGCTCGATGATCGGCACCCTTGTCGGCGTCCTCATCTTCGGCTTTCTCAGCAATATCCTGCAGCTCAACAATATCGACAGCAACACGCAGCTGGTGCTCAAGGGCATCATCATCATCGTGGCGGTGCTGCTGCAGGAGCGGCGCTCCAGCGGATGGCTGTTTTTTCTCTCCCAGCTCATGACAGCCACGCCGTCCAAGAAATCCATGCCCGGCAAGCCAGAAAACCGGCAAGGGCAGGGGGGAATGAACTGACAACAAGCAATATCAGGGAGGATATGATGAATCTGACACGCAGACATTTTGCCAGATTGGCAATGGCAACCGCTTTCATCGCGCCGCTGGCGCTGCACATGCCGGGCGCATGGGCCAAGGATAAGTATGTCATCGGCTTCAGCCAGACCACGACCGTCGAGCCTTGGCGCGTCCAGTTCAACAAGGATCTGGTTGCCGAAGCCAAAAACCATCCGAATGTGGAGCTGCTTGTCGCCGATGGCCAGGACAAGACGGAAAAGCAGGTGGCCGATGTTGAAAACTTCATCCGGCAGGAGGTGGACGCAATCCTGATTTCACCCAAGGAATCCGCAGGCCTGACCGGTGTCGTGGAAAAAGCGATGGATGCCGGCATTCCGGTGATCGTGCTTGACCGCAACGTCGATACCGACAAGTTCACCCAGTGGATCGGCGGCGACAATGTGGTGATCGGCGAAGCGGCGGGACAACATGCCGTGGAACTCCTCGGCGGCAAGGGCAAGGCCAAGGGCACCGTGGTCGAAATCTGGGGTGGCCTCGGCACGCAGGCAAGCCATGACCGCAGCAATGGTTTCCACAAATACACCGACGCGGAGAAGGGCATCACCTATCTCCTGGACAAGCAGTCCGGCGACTGGAAGCAGGATCAGGCCTACAACATCATGGCAACCGCGCTGCGCAACCATGAGGACATCAAGCTGGTCTACGGCCACAATGATCCGATGGCCTATGGTGCCTATCTCGCCGCCAAGGATGCGGGGCGCGAGAAGGACATCCTGTTCCTTGGTGTCGACGGACTGCCGAATGAAGGCGTCCAGTGGGTCAACAAGGGGGAGCTTGCCGCAACATTCCTCTACCCGACACCCGGAGCGGAGGGATTGCGCCAGGCGCTGAAAGTTCTGGCGGGTGAAAAGGTGGAAAAGAAGATCGTTCTCGGCACTGAAACCATCACCAAGGCGAATGCGCCGGAGATTCTCAAAAAGAACGGTCTTTGACCACTGAGAGCAAAGAAGTGGAGTAACCGCTTTAGAAAGAGCGGTTACTCCATTGTTATTTTGTCAGTATTTCATTTTCAAGTTTTGATGCATGGCTGTTGCACAGGGTGTGCAATCCAGCGGTATCGCGCAATGATTTGACATGCAACCAAAAGGTTGCATAATGTGGATATGACCATAGACGCGACATTCCGGGCCCTTGCCGACGTGAGCCGGCGCCAATTGCTGGACAATCTCTTTGCCAGGAACGGCCAGACGCTGGGCGAACTCTGCGAGGGCATCGACATGACGCGTCAGGCCGTAACCAAGCATCTTGCAATATTGGAAGAGGCCAATCTCATCGCAACGGTCTGGCGGGGCAGGGAAAAGCTGCACTACCTCAACCCGGTGCCGATCCATGAAATTTCCACGCGCTGGATCCACAAGTATGAACAGGGTCCGCTGCGCACCCTCGATGAACTCAAGAAAACCCTGGAGGAAGACGGCCATGACTAAACCCAGATTTGTGTACGTGACCTATATCCGCACAACGCCGCAAAAGCTCTGGCACGCGCTGATCGATCCGGAATTTACCCGGCAGTATTGGGCGGGAACCTGGCAGGATTGCGATTGGCAGCCGGGTTCCTCGTGGAAACTCATGATTCCGGACGGGCGGGTCGGCGATGCCGGAGAGGTTGTTGAAATCGATCCGCCCAAACGCCTCGTTCTATCCTGGCGCAACGAATTCATGCCGGAATTGAAGCAGGAGGGATTTTCGCGCCTCACCTATGAGCTTGATCCGATGGGCGATATGGTGAAACTGACTGTAGTCCATGAGATGGACCGGCCGGAATCCAAGCTGATCGAACAGGTTTCCACCGGATGGCCCGGCCTTCTCTCAAGCCTCAAGAGCCTGCTTGAGACAGGTGAATCGCTTGAAGCGACGCGCCATTGGCCGAAAGATATGTAAGCGCCCGAATAAAAACGGGAACGATGTAGAATGTCGGCCCGTTCAATCGTCCTAGGGCCGTTGAACCGAATGAGGAGGATATGATGACCTATGTTGATGGATTTGTGCTTGCCGTGCCGAAGGACAAGATCGATGCCTACAAGGCCATGGCGCGCGTGGCTGGTGACGTCTGGAAGGAACATGGCGCGCTGGCCTATGTAGAATGCCTTGGCGATGATGTTCCCTATGGCGAACTCACCTCGTTTCCGCGCGCCGTGCAGGCGAAGGACGATGAAATCGTCATCTTTTCGTGGATTGTTCATGCGTCGCGAAAGCAGCGGGACGAAACCAACAAGAAAGCCATGGCGGATCCCCGACTTGCCAGCGATAAATGGGAGATGCCCTTCGATGGCAAGCGCATGATCTATGGCGGATTCGAGTCCTTTATGGAACTCTGACAACCATAAAAGGGATTTCAGCGCAATCGGGGTGACCTACCGCGCGACGTGCTTTTGAACCAGTCGATACTCGTGCCAGATGAGCAGCATGACAAACAGGTCGAAAACCGTCAGCACGATGAGCGCCGGACTCTGCGTGTAGGAGTAGCGATAAAGCTGATAGGCGATGAACAGCCCCAGAACCACGAGGGACAGCGGATAGGCCCACAGCTTGTTGCGCAGCAGCGCAATGACAAGCAGGGCTTTGACGAGGCCGTGGCTCAGCAGATAAAAGGCATAGAAATGCTGGCTGCTGACGGAGAAATCGCCGGCAAGCCTTGCAAGGTGCGTGGCGATATAATCATCGGGATCGTCCAGGAGTCTCGTCTGTGTGAAGGTGTTCACCATCAACCGGATGGAGGCCGTGTTGACAAAAACCAGGATCAGACCGCCGATACACTCGATGAGCGCATGTGCGCCCTTCAACAGGATGCTGATCTCGAAAATCCGGTGAATGCGCTTCTCGTTCATCAAGGCTTCCCGTTTCGCCGCTACGCCAGGATATTGACGGCGCGTGCTGCGACAAGGGCGATGGTCAGCAGGGAGAGCGACGCTTCCGCCATCATGAGCAGTTTTGCCCGTGGTGACAGGGGCATCGTGTCGGTCGGCGAGAAAGCCGTCGCGTTGGTGAATGACAGAAAGAGGTAATCGATGAAGCCGGGTGACCAATTCTTCAGCCGTTCATCCTGAATGACCATTTGCGGGAACTGGAAATCGCCATAGGTTTTCGATGTCAGCCCGCGGCTGGCGGGGCCGCCGCGGTCGATGCTCCAGTACCAAAGCGTGAAGGCGATGACGTTCGTCACCCATATGTTGACCGCATCGATCAGCAGTGTCTGCGCCGATCCGGCGTGACCGCCGAGAAGGGCTCGTACAAGAAAGTACAGCGCGACAAAGTTCATGAACGTGATCAGGATTGTCAGGCCGAGGGCGGCGCGGCGGATCAGGCGCCGCGAACGCCCGACCAGATGAAAATGCTCGTCTGTCATTGCCTGCCTTGCCCGCGTCTGCACCCATGCGGTTGCCATGGACAGCGGCGCCAGCAGCAAAAGCTCGATCACCGGCGCAAGCCAGCGCGGCCCCCACGAAAAATCATTCACCAGCAGGAACTGCAATCCGGCAACGACGAGGACGGCGGCGCGCGCCATCCAGAAGTCCAGTGCATGGGTCCGCACCGCCATATGCTTCTGACGGATATCCGTGTGAGCTGTCTGCACTTGTTTTCACCCCGTTGCTGAAAGACCGCTGCATCCACTGCCGCGCCGAAACAGTGCGCGGACAATTATGTCCCTGAAGCGGCGGCGACTGTCAAACGCCTGCGATTTCGGGCACGGGAGTTCTGGAACAAATGCGAGGGATAGTGCACTGTCCACAGGCTCAAACCGGAGTAACACCCTCTCATGCCGTTCAGTCCCGTTGAAACAACCCGCCTTTACCACGCTGCCATCAATGCCCTCGACTTTGAGGCACTTGCCGGTTTTTTCGCCACCGATGCCGTCTATGCATCGAGCGGTATCGGTGAGATTGCCGGGCAGGAGGCTATCCTGGACGCATTCAAGGTCTATTTTGCAAGCTATCCCGATCAGGTTGCCGAAGACGATCTGATCGAAGAACTGTCGCCCCGATCAGCGAGGTCTGTTTGGCGTCTGGTCGCAACGCACCGCGAGACGGGTGAAGTGTCCCGGCGTTCCGGCGAGGAAGTCATTCTGTTCGATGAAGCCGGGAAAATTCTGCGCGTGACGGTTCAAGACCGCGATGCCTCCTGAGAAGTTCCGGGAAGCACCGCGGCAAACCGCATTTATGGCTGTCACCAGACAGCCTGATCGGATCAGGCTGTCTTCTCTTCAGCCGTGTTCGGTCGCCATTTGATCAGCCGGTTCTCCACAACGTCGAGCACGCGGTCGATGACGAGAACAAAGACGGCCAGGATGATGATACCGGCAAAAACGCCGACTGCATCGAAATTGCCTTCCGCCTGCGCAATCAGATAGCCAAGGCCTGCCGACGCGCCAAGGTATTCACCGATGATGGCGCCAACGACCGCGAAGCCGACGGAGGTGCGCAGGGAGGAAAGAATCCAGCTGGCGGCAGCAGGAAAGTAAACGTGGCGCAGGAGTTCCGATCGCTTTGCACCGAGAATACGGGCATTGGCCAGAACCACCGGATTGACTTCGCGCACGCCCTGCATGGCGTTGAAGAACGTGATGAAGAACACCAGGGTGACGGCGAGCGCCACCTTCGACCACAAACCAAGCCCGAGCCACAGCACGAAAATCGGCGCAAGCACCACGCGCGGAATGGCATTGAGGCCCTTGATGAACGGATCGAGAATGCGCGCGGCACTGCGGCTGAGGCCGAGCCAGACGCCGGCGGCAACGCCCAGTCCTGTTCCGATGACATAGCCAAGAACGGTTTCCGTCAGCGTGATCGTGACGTGGCGATAAAAATTGGGATCGATGACCCAGTTGACGATCTGGTTGAAAATGTCGACGGGTGCCGGAAAAAAGAACACGTCGATGACACCGGTCGATACGCCAAGCTGCCAGCCGCCGAGGATGGCAACAAGCAGGCCCAGTTGGATAAGTCGTTCAGTCGCGACGTTCATAGCTCTTCTCCACTTCGCCGCGCAGCGACGCCCAGATATTGCGGTACAGATCCATAAAACGCGGATCCAGTTTGATTTCAGCGACGTCGCGCGGTCTTGCAAGGTCCACGTCGAAGCTGTCGATAACTCGGCTGCGCGGTCCGGCGGCAAGCACTGCCACCCGGTCGCCGAGCGCTATCGCTTCCTCCAGGTCATGGGTGATCATCACCACGGCGCGGCGCTCCTCCTGCCACAGGCGCAGGAGCTCATTCTGCATCAGATGCCGGGTATGGATATCAAGCGCCGAAAACGGCTCGTCCATTAGAATGACTTTCGGGCCGGTAATCAGCGCCTGCGCCATCTGCACACGTTTGCGCTGGCCGCCGGACAGCTGGTGCGGGTATCGCTGCTCAAAACCCTTCAAGCCCACCTTGGCCAGCCACATCATAGACCGCTCGCGACGTTCCGCCGTTGCGACACCTTTGAACAGCAGCCCGAGTTCAACATTCTCGATAGCGGTTTTCCAGGGCAGCAGGGCGTCCTGCTGGAACAGGTAACCGATATCGTTCTGGATGCCCGATACCGGATTGCCGTCAATCGAGACGCGGCCGCCGGACGGCTTGAGCAGTCCGGCAATGGCGTTCAATATCGTGCTCTTGCCGCATCCGGTGGGACCGACGATGGCAAGAAACTCCCCATCGGCCACCGTCAGATTGACGTTCTCCACCGCAACGAACGTGCCGAATGACATCGTTACCGAATCGATGGACACCATCGCTTTTCGCGGTTGTTCAATGGTTGCGGCCGCAACCGGTTTTACCATTGCCAAGGCCATGGTTCTCTCCCTCAGTTCGTGCCTTCGTGTGGCGCTTTGTCGACGAAATTGTTGGTGTATGTCTTCTTCAGGTCGATATCCGTTGCTGCCACCTTGTCGTTGAAGCTTCTCAGGACTGCCAGCGGCGTTTCGACTTCGGCCTCGTTGAAGCGGCCATCGATGGAGAAGATGGGCTTGGCGTTTGCCACGGCCTTTATGTAGGTTTCCTTGTCTCCGGAAATGAAGGCTTCAGGAAGTTTTTGAACGATTTCCTCCGGAGCGCTCTTGTTCATCCACTCCAGGGCCTTGACTGTTGCATTGACGACCTTCTGGATCGTCTCCGGATTCTTGTCGATGTAGGTCTGCGTGGCGTAGAGAACCGAGGTCGGATAGATGCCGCCGTAGATCTCCTTGGCGCCGTCGTCGCTGCGGGCGTCGATCAGAATTTTGCCGACGCCCTTGGCTTCAATGAAGGTCGCCGCCGGATCGTAGTTCACCAGGAGGTCCACCTTTCCCTGTTCGAGAGCGGCGACGGCTGCCGAGCCGGAACCGACGCCGATGAGCGAAACGTCATCCGCCGAAAGCTGGTGGCGCTGCAGATAGTAGCGAACGAAGAAATCCGACGAGGAGCCGGGGGCGGTAATGCCGATCTTGGCGCCCTTGATGGTTTCGGGCTTTGCGGGATCGAATGTGCTGTTCTTGCCGCCTGCAAGCACCAGCCCCGAATTGCGCGCCAGCAGCACAATGCCCACAACGTTCTTCTTTTGCGCCTGCATCTGGATCGTGTGATCGTAGAAGCCGACGGCTATGTCGGTCGAACCGGCGACGAGCGCCTGCAGCGTCTTCGAACCGCCCGAGGCAAAATTCTCGACGGTGACATCAAGCCCTTCCTTTTCATAAAGGCCCAGACCCGAGGCGACCGGAAACGGCAGGTTGTTGAGATTGTAAGAGCCGACGCTGATGCGGACAGGTTCGGCAAACGCCGATCCTGCGAATGCAACCGTCGCCGCCAGCGCGAGCATGAGTTTATGCATGGTATTTCCTCCCAGATGTGCGATGCCCTCCCGGCAACCGCGTTCAATTATGCTGCGCAAACCATTTGCGCTACAGGTTTGGCAAAGACTTGACCCTCGAACAGGCGACGGGCGGTCCGCAGTATGCCGGCGACCGTTGTGCCATTGCGGGATTCCAGCTTGACTTCCAGACGGCCGCTCGGATGTTCGAGAACAAGATTGACCGGAAGCTTGCGTCCTCCGATCAGGCGTGATGCAACCGTGGCATCGCTGATGCACGCCGTGGCGATGCCGACTGCTCCCGTCGTGGCGAGGGAGGGATGGCACTGGTGCGGCATGAAATAACGCACATTCAGGTCACCGCCGGCTTTCGGTTTTGAGATGAGGACGGGTTTGGGCGTGACCTGCATCCGCACGTCGCCCATGCCCATGCGCTGGCCCGCCTGCAGCCGCAGCCTTTCCAGCCGCTCGAGGAGGGCATGGTCGGCGTTGAGTTCGGCAGCACTCTCATAGCCTGTTGCCCCGATGGCTGCGGCCTCGACTATCATCATCGGCATGGCACAATCGATGCAGGTGACGTCGATACCGTCGATGATTTCGCGTGGATGGCCCGTTGGAAACAGCCTGCCCGTCCGTGCGCCGGCGGCGTCCATGAATGTCAAGGCAATCGGCGCGGCGTGCCCTGGCACCCCGTCAATCGACGCATCGCCGAGATAGGCCACACGGCCATCCGGCGTCGGTACCTCCGCCTCGATAAGCTTGCCGGTGTTGACATTGTGTATCCGTACCCGCGTTACCGGTCCTGTCGTTTTGATCAAACCGGCTTCGATGGCAAACGGGCCAACGGCAGCAAGCATGTTGCCGCAATTGGGTGATGTGTCGACCATCTGCTGATCGATCCGCACCTGGGCAAAGAGATAGTCGACGTCGGCACCTGTTACCGTGGACGGGCCAACGATGGCAACCTTGCTGGTGACCGGGTTGCCGCCGCCGATACCGTCGATCTGCAGGGGATGACCGGACCCCATCACCGACAACAGGATCTGGTCGCGTTGGCGTGGATCGGAGGGAAGATCCGATGCCAGAAAGAACGGTCCCTTGGATGTACCGCCTCTCATGAGGACGCAAGGTATGCGAAGGAGGTCATTCATGGCGCAGCGCTCTTTATTCATGCGTTCAACAGAACAATCTGTCGGTTTCTTGCATTTTGCGGTAAGGTGATTGATATGTGAAATGCAAAGTTTGCGAGGATTGATGTGATATGAGCATTAATTGTGAGATTCTGGATCTGCGGGCTTTTCTCTCGGTGGTGGAGCTGGAAAGTTTTCACCGGGCGGCGGAAGCCTTGAATCTCTCGCAACCGGCGTTGAGCCGGCGCATCCAGAAGCTGGAGGCAACCATCGGAGCGCCGCTTCTGGAGCGGACCACGCGCCATGTCTCGGCCACGGCGGTGGGAAGCGAACTCATTCCGCTCGTTCAGCGGATGCTGGAGGAATTTGACGGCTCGCTCTTTGCAGTGCGGGATATCGGCGCCCAGCGCAGCGGGCTCGTGACCATCGCGTGCCTGCCCACCGCCGCCTTCTATTTCCTGCCGACGGTGATCAAGCAGTTCAATGCCGAATACCCGCACATCCGCTTTCGCATCCTGGATCTTCCCGCCACCGACGGGCTTTTGGCCGTTGCCCGCGGCGAGGTGGAATTCGGCATCAACATCATGGGTGCCGCCGACCCCGATCTGATTTTCGACCGGCTGATCGAGGACCCGTTCGTGCTTGCGGCACGCAAGGATCACCCGCTTGCCGCCAAAAGCGAACTCGGATGGGAAGACCTGACGCCCTATCCGCTGATCACCGTGCACCGCTCCAGCGGCAACCGGACCCTGCTCGACGCGGCACTGGCAAAATCCAACCTGAAATTGCGCTGGTTCTACGAGGTGACGCACCTGTCGACGTCGCTCGGCCTCGTCGAGGCGGGACTGGGGATTTCCGTGCTGCCCAAGTTGGCAACGCCGCAGGAGGAGCATCCGTTTCTTGTCACCCGGCCGATCCGCAATCCGGAAATTTCACGAACCATCGGTGTTGTACGGCGACGGGGAGGAACATTGTCACCCGCTGCCGAGCGATTTCTCAACATGCTGATTGGCACATGGTCGGAAGGTTAGGGCGGCGCGAAAACTGCTTCTTCAAGGGAAGCTGTGATCTGCAATATGCTGACCATTGACCGGGTCAACCCGAAGGGATCAACCGTGCCAAACGTGCGGTGTTGAACCAATTCTGCACAGGTTTCGACGAGAGGGCGTTGCATTTCCGCCACAATGTGTTGCATGAGTGCAACTTGGTTGGGATGACGTAAGCAATGCTCTTATCAAATTCGGTCAATCAGTTGGGAAACTCGCTCACGGCTGCCGCTGGCGGCAACACGCAGCGTTTTTACTCCCGTATCGGCGTTGTCACGGTTGTTCTGGCGCTTTTGACGACGGGCATAACGTTTTTCATCCTCACGGGAATGACCCCGGTTCAGCCCGAGAGCAATCTTACATTCATCCTGACCGGTCTCAATGCGCTGCTGATTCTCGCCCTGATCGTGCTCATTGGCCGGGAAGTCTACCGCATCAGCCAGGCCAGGAACCGCGGGAAGGCCGCTTCCCGCCTGCATGTGCGCCTCGTCGTGCTGTTTTCGCTTGTCGCTGCGGTACCGGCCATGCTGGTGGCCATCGTTGCATCGGTCACGCTCGATCTCGGGCTCGATCGCTGGTTCGAAATGCGGACCACGACGATCGTCAACTCGTCGATCAGCCTGGCCAATTCCTACATTCAGGAAAGTGCGCGCAACCTGCAGGGCACGACGCTTGAAATGGTCAGCGATGTCGACGCACAACGCTCGCTGTACAATCTGGACCGCACGAGCTTCACGCGCTTCCTGACCCAGCAGGCGCTCGGCCGCGGCCTGATCGGCGCATTCATCATCCGCTCCAACGGTGACACCTCCGTTCGCGCCGACATACGCACGAATTTTTCAATTCCGCCGGTCGCGAAATCCATTCTCAACACGGCACAGGACGGCAAGCCGGTGCTCATCCCGCCGGAACGGACCAATCTGCTCAGTGCCGTCGTGAAACTCCAGCAGATACCGGATATGTTCCTCTATACGGTCCGCCCGGTCGACGGGGATATTCTCAATTCCATGCGCGCCATCGAGGGCAACAATCTCGATGCGGGTAAACCGGTTGCCAATGGTGTGGACACGCAGATTCTGTTTGCTCTGCTCTACTTCGGCCTGACTCTGACTTTGCTTCTGTCGGCCATCTGGACCGGTATCGCGGTCGCGGACCGGCTAGTGCGCCCCATCCGGCTGCTGATCGGTGCAGCGGATGATGTTGCAACCGGCAATCTGGATGTTGCGGTGCCGGTGCGCCGTTCCGACGGCGATGTCGGGTCGCTGTCCCAGACATTCAACACCATGGTGCGCCAGCTGGGAACGCAGCGCCGTGACCTCGTTGCCGCCAAGGACCAGATCGACGAACGCCGCCGTTTTTCCGAAGCGGTGCTCTCCGGCGTGACGGCAGGGGTCATCAGCGTGGATGCTGATGGGGCAATCGGCATCATGAACCGTTCCGCCGAAGCAATGTTCGATCTGGACCCCGTCACGACCGTCGGCAAGAATCTGACGGCGCTCGTCCCGGAAATCGGGCTGGTGTTCGAGGTTGCCCATGCCACGGGCCGGTCGGTTTACCGCGAACAGGTATCGATGTCGCGCCGCGGCAGCGCCCGGACGTTCAATGTCCAGATTACCGTGGAGGACGCGGAATCCGCTGACCACTCCTATGTGGTCACCGTCGATGACATCACCGATCTGGTGGAGGCGCAGCGTTCGTCCGCCTGGGCCGATGTCGCGCGGCGTATCGCCCACGAAATCAAAAATCCGCTCACGCCCATTCAGTTGTCGGCGGAACGCATCCGCCGGCGCTATGGCAAGGTGATTACCGAAGATCGCGAAGTCTTCGACCAGTGCACGGAAACCATCATCCGGCAGGTGGGTGACATCGGGCGCATGGTCGATGAGTTTTCATCCTTCGCGCGCATGCCGAAACCGGAAATCAAGGCGATGGATTTGCGTGAGGCGTTGCGCGAAGCCTCGTTCCTGGTCGAAGTCAGCCGCAGCGATATCCGCTTCGAGCGGGATTTCGGCAACGTGCCGCTCATCGGGCAATTCGACGGCCGGCTTATCGGGCAGGCGTTCGGAAACGTTATCAAAAATGCTGCAGAAGCAATTGAATCCGTTGTGAAAGATGGACTGGGTGATGGACATATCCGTATCCGGTCGAGGCAGGAGGGAGACGCTCTGATTGTCGAAATTTCCGACAATGGCAAAGGCTTGCCGCGTGAACACCGGCAGCGTTTGCTTGAACCCTACATGACGACGCGCGAGAAAGGCACGGGCCTTGGCCTCGCAATTGTCAAAAAGATCGTTGAAGAACATGACGGTCAAATTGAACTGCACGACGCCCCCGCGGACTTCCACGGCGGGCGGGGTGCAATGATCCGCATGGTTTTTCCCACGACCCATACCAATACACAGACAGCCGACAATTCCGATCCATCGGCGAAACAGGTGAATTCAAATGGCATCTGACATTCTTGTCGTCGACGATGAAGTCGACATCCGCGAGCTTGTTGCAGGAATATTGAGCGACGAGGGGCACGAAACCCGCGTAGCCTCGGACGCGGACAGCGCATTGGCGGCGATTGATGATCGCATTCCCCGCCTGATCTTTCTGGACATCTGGATGCAGGGCAGCCGGCTCGACGGTCTTGCCCTTTTGGACGAGATCAAGAGCCGCCATCCCGATATTCCCGTGGTCATGATTTCCGGTCACGGCAACATCGAAACCGCGGTTTCGGCCATCCGGCGCGGCGCCTATGATTTCATCGAGAAGCCGTTCAAGGCTGACCGTCTGATTCTCATCGCCGAACGGGCGCTCGAAACATCCAAGCTGCGGCGCGAAGTTTCCGACCTGCGCAAGCGCTCGACGGAAAGCTCGGAACTGCTCGGCACGTCGCTGTCGATGAACCACCTGCGCCAGACCATCGAGCGTGTCGCGCCGACCAACAGCCGCATCATGATCACCGGTCCGTCCGGTGCAGGCAAGGAACTCACGGCACGGGCCATCCACGCCTTGTCGACCCGTTCCAAAGGACCATTCGTCAACCTGAACGCTGCGACGATCACGCCGGAACGCATGGAAGTGGAGCTTTTCGGCACGGAATCCGATGGCGGCGAGCGCAAGGTGGGGGCGCTGGAGGAAGCCCATGGCGGCATTCTCTATCTCAATGAAATCGCCGATATGCCGCGCGAAACGCAGAACAAGATCCTGCGTGTGCTCGTCGATCAGCAGTTTGAACGGGTAGGCGGCACCAAGCGCATCAAGGTGGATGTACGGATCATCTCCTCGACCGCGCAGAACCTCGAAGCGATGATTGCCGAGGGCCGGTTCCGCGAAGACCTGTTCCACCGGCTGGCAGTGGTTCCCGTGATTGTTCCGCCCTTGGCGGACCGGCGCGATGACATTCCTGCGCTTGTCGAATTCTTCATGACGCAGATTGCCGAACAGGCGGGCATCAAGCCACGCAAGATCGGCCCGGATGCCATGGCTGTGCTGCAGTCCCATTCCTGGCCGGGCAATATCCGCCAGCTGCGCAACAATATCGAGCGCCTGATTATCCTGGCGCGCGGCGATGATCCGGAAGCGGTCATCACCGCCGATTTGCTGCCGGCTGAAATCGGCGACACGCTGCCGAAGGCTCCAACCGAATCCGACCAGCACATCATGGCCCTGCCGCTGCGCGAGGCACGTGAGCGCTTCGAGAAGGAGTATCTCATCGCGCAGATCAACCGGTTCGGCGGCAATATTTCCCGCACGGCGGAGTTTGTCGGCATGGAGCGTTCGGCCCTGCACCGGAAGCTGAAATCGCTCGGGGTCTAACCGCTTCACGCAATCTCCAAGGCTTCGGAGGAATACGTTGGTAGCCGACAGTATTCGGTTGCGACTCTCCGGATTTTACGGGAAAGTCGGCGGCCTTTGCCCTGCGGCATCGGTCTTCATCATGGGAGTGAGGAATGTTTCGCGCTGTCAATCCGCAAGGCCCGCCGGCCAGCAGTCTCGTTGACGTGGACGCAATGGTTGTGATTGCCGAAGGCAAAGCCAGCTGATGCGTGTGATCATCTGCGGCGCAGGGCAGGTTGGATATGGCATCGCCGAACGCCTGGCCGCCGAAGACAACGATATTTCGGTCATCGACACGTCGGCCGAGCTCATTCAGGTCATACGCGATACGCTCGATGTGCGCGGTTTTGTCGGTCACGGCGCCCATCCGGATGTTCTGGCGGCCGCCGGTGCCGAGCAGGCGGACATGATCATTGCCGCGACACTGTACGACGAAGTGAACATCGTCGCCTGTGAAGTGGCGCATGCGCTGTTCAACGTGCCGACCAAGATCGCCCGCATCCGCGCGCAGGCCTATCTGCAGCCGCACTACCAGGACCTGTTTTCCCGCGATCACATGCCGATCGACGTCATCATTTCGCCCGAGCTTGAGGTCGGGGAAATGGTGCTGCGCCGCATCGCCTTGCCGGGCGTGAGCGACGTTGTCCGCTTTGCCGACGAGACTATCGTGGTGATGGCGATCGAATGCCTGGAAGACTGTCCCGTCATCAACACGCCGCTCATTCAATTGAGCAATCTCTTCCCCGACCTGCCGTCGACCGTGATGGCCATCATCCGCAGTGACACGTTGCTCATTCCGCGCTCCGCCGATCATCTCTTGGCCGGTGACATCGCTTATGTCGCGACAACCAAGTCACAGGTGCGCCGTACGCTGGCGCTGTTCGGTCACGAGGAACCCGAGGCAACACGCATTGTCATTGCCGGCGGCGGCAATGTCGGGCTCTACGTCGCCCAGACGATCGAAGCCAAGCAGCCCAAGACCAAGGTCAAGCTGATCGAACCCAATTTGACCCGCGCCAATGCCATCGCAGACGGGCTTCGGCGGTCCATGGTGCTGCATGGCAGTGCGCTGGATCAGAAACTGCTGCTGGAAGCGGAAATCCAGGATGCGGACCTTCTGGTCGCGCTGACCAATGACGACCAGGTCAACATGCTCGCTGGCGTCATGGCCAAACGCCTCGGCTGCAAATCCAGTCTCGTCCTCATCAACAACCCGGACTATCTCGACCTCAGCAAATCCCTCGGCATCGATGCCCATATCAGCCCGCGCAGCGTCACCATTTCGCGCGTGCTGCAGCATGTGCGGCGTGGCCGTATCCGGGCCGTACACAGCGTCCAGAAGGGCCGGGCGGAGATTATCGAGGCTGAGGCGCTCGAAACCTCGCCGCTTGTCGGCGCCCCGCTGCGCGACCTCGACCTGCCGGACGGACTGCGGATCGGCGCGATCTACCGCAACGGCGAAGTCATCCGCCCTGACGGTTCGGTCCGCATCAAACCGCAGGACCGGGTGGTCATCTTTGCCACGGCCGAAGCGGTCAAACAGGTCGAGCAGATGTTCCGCGTCAGTCTCGAATTCTTCTGATCAGCAGAAAGATGCACCGACATGAAACTGCAACTTCTCCGCAATGCCACGCTGAAACTCGATTATGCCGGTTCAACCGTCCTGATCGATCCATTTTTCGCTCCCAAACACAGCCGTCCGTCCTTTACCGGCCGTTCGCCGAATCCCATGACGGATCTGCCGGTTTCAACCGACGAGATCCTTGATGGCGTCGAGCTTGTACTCGTCTCGCATCTGCATGCGGATCATTTCGACCCCGTGGCGCAGGAACTTGTTCCCAAGCATCTGCCGCTGATCTGCCAGCCGGGCGATGAAGAGAAAATCCGCTCCTTCGGTTTCACCGACGTCACGCCACTGACCGGGGATCTGACGTGGAAGAATATTCGCCTGACCCGCCGCGATGGCAATCACGGCACCGGGGCCGTGCTTCAGCTGATGGGCAATGTCATCGGTTTTACCATCGAAGCGGATGGCGAACCCTCGATCTATTGGGCAGGGGATACGATCCTCTATCCGCCGGTGCGCGAAACAATCGAAGCGACGCAGCCCGATATCATCGTCACCCATTCCTGCGGTGCCAAATGGGACGGTGTTCTCATCGTCATGGATGCGGAGCAGACTGTCGAGGTCTGCCGCATTTCACCCCTGAAGACAAAAGTCATCGCGACGCATATGGAAGCCCTTGACCATGCAACGGTCACCCGCGACGATCTGAAGGCCCATGCGCAGGCAGCGGCTATCGATTCCCACAAGCTGATCATCCCTTCCGATGGAGAAACCCTCCATCTCACAGCCCCCAACCCATGAGACCAACCATGCCAAAGACCTATGCTTTTGTCGGCAACCTGAATCGCAACGCTCTGCCCAATGCAGGAAAGGGGATCAGTGTCTTCCGCTTTGACGACAATACAGGTGATCTCACACTCGTCAGCGAATACCTCGCAATCGACAATCCCGGTTATATCGCCATCGACGAAAAGCGCCGGCGTCTTTACGCGGCAATGGAAATCCCCGAATGGAACGAGGGGATGGCTGTCGCCTTTGATATCGATCCGGCCTCGGGAGCCTTGTCCTATATCAACATGCAGCCGACCCTTGGCAACACCACCTGCCATCTCGGCTTCGATCAGTCGGGCGAGACGATCTTTGCCTCCAATTATACCGTTGCCGCGCTGGGCGAACGCCCCGGCAATGCCGTTGCTGCCTTCGCCATCCGCGCCGACGGCGGGCTGGAACCGGCGTTTGCCGCTGCCATTCACGAGGGCAAGAATGCGGTCCTGCCGACGGACAAGCGGCAGCATGGTCACTGCGCCGTCGTCAGCCCGGATAATCGGACCGTGTTTGTCTGCGATCTCGGCCTGGACCGGATCATGGCCTATAAGCTGCCGTCAGAGGGCGGGAAACTGGAGCTGGCGGCTACGCCCTTCACGACCTTGCCTGATGGTGCTGGACCGCGCCATATGACATTCCATCCGAATGGGAAGATTGCTTATGTTATCAATGAATTGAACAGCACTGTTTCAGTTCTGCATTACAATGCCGAAACCGCCGAGTTGGCGCTTGGCCAGACGCTTCCGTCCATCCCTGCGGACTTCACCGCGACCAATACCTGCGCAGAAATCGCCGTCAGTGCCGACGGCCGGTTCCTTTATGGCTCCAACCGTGGCCACAACAGCATCGTCAGCTATGCCATTGCCGCAGACGGCAGCCTCGCGCTGATCGGCTGGACGCCGTCGCAGGGTCTCGGCCCACGCAACTTTGTCATCGATCCCACGGGTAGGTTCATGCTCGTTGCCAATCAGAAAGGCGGAGGCATCGCCGTGCTCAAACGCGATATCGAAACGGGTGCATTGGAAGATACCGGCAAGCGGGTGGATCTGCCAACGCCCATGCGCATGGTCTTCGGCCAGTTCGAATAGGAGGCTCTACCGATGTCCCGTATCGCCTATGTCAACGGCCAGTACATTCCCCATGCCAATGCCGGTGTTCACATTGAAGACCGCGGCTACCAGTTTGCCGATGGCGTTTATGAAGTCTGCGAGGTTGCCCGCGGCAACATCATGGACATGACGCGCCATCTCAACCGCCTCGACCGCTCGCTTTCGGAGCTGCGGATCGGCTGGCCGATGAACCGGAAGGCGCTGCAGAGCGTGATCGCCGAGGTGGTCCGGCGCAATCGTGTGTACAATGGCATGGTCTATCTGCAGGTGACGCGCGGTGTCGCCAAGCGCGACCACGTCTTTCCCGCGGCCGATACACCGCCTTCCATCGTCATCACTGCCAAGCGCACGGATCCCGTCATGTTCGCTGCCCGGGCGGCAAAGGGTGTGAAGGTCATCACGGTGCCGGAAAACCGCTGGGAGCGGGTGGACATCAAATCTATCGGCCTTTTACCAAATGTTATGGCGCGCCAGCTGGCCAAGGAGCAGGGCGCTCAGGAAGCCTGGTTCATCGATCCGGATGGCACCGTTAGGGAAGGTGCGGCAACAAATGCGTGGATTGTCACCATGGACGGCGTTCTGGTGACCAGACAGGCGGAAACCGGCATTTTGCGCGGTATTACCCGCACAACCATCTTCGATGTGGCCAAAAAGCTGGGATTGACCATCGAGGAACGCGGCTTTTCTGTCGAGGAAGCCAAGCGGGCGCGTGAAGTTTTCATGACCGCAGCCACAACTGTTGTGATGCCAATCGTTGCGATTGACGGCGAATCGGTGGCAAATGGGCACCCGGGAACGATCGCACTTTCGTTACGGGAAGCGTTTTTTGACATTGCGGAAAAAACGCCATCCTGTTAACCGGAGTATGAGGGGACTAACAGAAACTATTTTTCACCTCCTGCAGGAGCAGGTTTTCTGCTCCCGTTGCCGAAATTTGTATGAGACACGTTTGCTGATCGCATAAAAGGACAAAAACAATGGCTGAACGATCGCAGAATCTTCAGGACCTATTTCTGAATTCAGTCAGAAAACAGAAGATTTCTCTGACAATTTTCCTCATCAATGGCGTCAAACTGACCGGTATTGTCACCTCGTTCGACAATTTCTGCGTCCTGTTGCGCCGCGACGGCCATTCTCAGCTCGTCTACAAACATGCCATCTCGACCATCATGCCGAGCCAGCCTGTGCAAATGTTCGAAGCTGAGGCCGAAGACAGCGACTGAGATAACATTTGACCAAAGAAACAAGGCGTAACGCGCAAAACCCTGGCGGATCAACCGATAATGGTGAGACCGCCAGAGAAGCCACGCGCGCAATCGTCATTGTGCCGGTTTTGCCGACGCGCTTTTCCGATGGCGGCAAGGCCGACGATCACGGCCGCATGAAGCACCAGCCCGAATTCCAGCGCAGCGACGATGCGCGGCTGGAAGAGGCCGAAGGCTTGGCCCGCGCCATCGATCTGGACATTGTCCATTCCGATATCGTGCAGGTTTCTGCGCCGCGCCCGGCAACCTTGCTGGGGACGGGCAAGGTTGAAACGATTCATGAGCTCATCGAGGCTTCCCATGCGGAGCTCGTGATCGTCGATCATTCCCTGACACCGGTGCAGCAGCGCAATCTCGAAAAGGCATGGAACGCCAAGGTTCTTGACAGGACCGGGCTCATTCTTGAGATTTTCGGACGGCGAGCCCAGACGAAAGAGGGCGCCCTGCAGGTGGAACTTGCGCACCTCACCTATCAGAAGGGGCGGCTGGTCCGCAGCTGGACCCACCTTGAGCGCCAGCGCGGCGGCGGCGGCTTCCTCGGCGGTCCCGGTGAAACGCAGATCGAGGCCGACAGGCGCGCACTGCAGGAAAAGATCCTGCGCATCAAGCGCGAACTGGAAACGGTGGTGCGCACCCGCACCCTGCACCGCAGCAAGCGCAAGAAGGTGCCGCATCCGGTCGTGGCGCTCGTCGGCTATACCAATGCGGGCAAATCAACACTGTTCAACCGGCTGACCGGAGCAGGGGTCGTAGCCGAAGACATGCTCTTTGCCACGCTTGATCCCACCTTGCGCCGTATCCGGCTGGAGCACGGTGAGACGATCATCCTCTCCGACACGGTGGGTTTCATCTCCAACCTGCCTACGCATCTCGTTGCCGCCTTCCGGGCGACGCTGGAAGAGGTGGTCGAAGCCGACCTCATCCTGCATATCCGCGATATCTCCGATCCCGATACCGCAGCCCAGTCGGAAGACGTCCATGCGATCATGACCAGCCTCGGCATCGAGCGCGGCGATACGAAGCGCATTCTCGAAGTGTGGAACAAGATCGACAGGCTTGACGATGCGGGCCGCGAGTCGGCGCAGCGTCTCAGCGCGGCGGTGAAGGGCGACGAACATCCGATTCCGGTGTCGGCGATCACGGGCGAGGGCGTCGACGCCCTGCTGAAGGAAATCGAGAACCGCATTGCCGGCAAGCTGAAGCATGTCAAAATCACCCTGCGGCCGGACCAGATGCGGCTGATGGACTGGATCTACCAGCACTCCAGCAATGTGAAACGCAAGGATCTGGACGACGGGTCGGTATCCCTCACCATGGACATGACCGTCGCGTCCCACGCCAATCTTGACGAGAAATTGCTGCGCCGGACCAACGGCTAAGACGGGTTACTTCGCGGTTTTGGCTTCCTGCCAAAGTGCTTCCATTTCATCGAGTGTCGCCGCGTCGAGCGTCTGTTTCTGCTCGTTCAGCTTTCGCTCGATATAGTGGAAGCGTGACCGGAACTTTTCATTGGTGCCGCGCAGGGCGCTTTCCGGTTCAAGCTTCAAATGGCGGCCGAGATTGACCATGGCAAACAACAGGTCGCCATATTCTTCTTGCGTATTTTCGCGATCACCATTGGCAATGGCCTGTTTCAACTCGCCGATTTCTTCCTCGATCTTGTCGAGAATGGGCGCGGCTTCCGACCAGTCAAAGCCAACCTTGGCCGCTTTCTGCTGCAGTTTGAGAGCGCGCATCAGGGCAGGAAAGCCGTGCGGAATGTCGTCGAGGAAACCGGTCGGTTCCACGGCGCCGAGATTGAGCGCAGCACGGCGCTCGCGCCGCTCCGCCTTTTCCTCGGCCTTGATCTTGTCCCACATGCCCTTGGCCATGCCAGCGCCACGGGCGGACTCCTCGCCAAACACATGCGGATGGCGGCGGATCATCTTGTGGGTGATCGCCTGGACCACGTCACCGAAATCGAATGCCTTCATCTCTTCCGCCATCCGCGCGTGAAACACCACCTGCAGGAGCAGATCGCCCAATTCTTCGCGCAGATCGTCGATATCATCGCGTTCGATGGCATCGATCACCTCGAAGGCTTCCTCAAGTGTATAGGGGGCGATGGATTTGAAATCCTGCTCAAGATCCCACGGACAGCCGGTCACCGGCGTGCGCAGGGCCTGCATGATCTCAAGAAGGCGGGTGATGTCGCGTGATGGTTTCATAAGAAATATACTAAGACAGGAGCAGGGCGGCTGATATGACCGAGCTGAAATGCCGGTGGCTTGTCCACAGGATCGGTCAGCGTTTCCCGGCCGCCTGCAGCGATATGGGCCCGATCACGTCATATACCACCCTGACGCCATCCACCGTTTCCGGAAGTTCGGTCGTTTCGGGGACCTGATCGCGCAGATTGATCTTGATGGCGTAGGAGTCACCGATGCGGATCAGGCCGACACCAATGACGGTGCCGCATGATCCGGCCAGTTCCCTGGCTTTCGGTTTGGCAAGTCGCGCCTGTTCGATGGAGGTGCTCATGGCTTTAATTTAGTGCATCCCGGCCAGTCCCGCTAGTGGTCCGAATTTGACATTCGCTTGGTGCGCGTGATGTGAAACGGAATACGAATGTCAAATTCGTTCCACTAGGGTCAAACCGGCATCGTCAGCCCCATTTTCTCCAGCACGATGGAAAGGTCGTTGGCAAAGGTGACACCCTTGCCATTGGTGCCGCCCTGGTCGCTGCCGGCAAACAGCAGGGCGCAGGCATAGCCCTTTTCGTCCATGATCATCGATCCGCTGTCGCCGCCGGAGCTGAAAGGACCGCTGCCTGTGGTCTGGATCTCGATCTGGCTGTCAAAACCGATATCGCCGAATTCATAGCTGACCACCACGTCATCGACTTCGATTGCCGTGACAACACCTTGCGTCACGCCGGTTGTCCTGCCGATCTTGAACACCTTGTCGCCGGGACGGAGCGGGGTCTTGCGCAGGCCCTTCAATTTCCCCGCACCCATCAGGGTCACCGCGTCGAAGTCGATATCCGCATCGATCGAGGCGATGGCCGCGTCGACCAGATTGTTTGCGCCTGATACTACCGGCTCGAAAGCCAGCAGTTCGCCGACCTTGTCCTTGCTTTTCCTGCCGCCGTCATAGGCGGCGGGCTGCAGGATCGCATCGCCGATCTTCGCCTTGTTTTCATTGGCCAGCACATGATTGTTGCTCAGAATGACGGCCTTGCCGCTGGCTGTGTGCTGCGCAAAGCCGCCAAGCGTGCCCGCCGTAATCGAATAATGCCCGACCGACGCGCCGATCAGCAGCGGCCTCTGACGCAGCTGATGCCAGGGCAAGACTGCCGGCGCTGCCACAGCGCCGCCTTTGAACACGGTGCCGATATAGGTGATATCAGCCTTGTTGCGGGCTGCTTCCTCGATCTGCTGGCGCAGATTGGCATTTGTTTCGAGCGCACGGCGCTGGACGCGGACGGCGAGCCGGTAATCGTTCTTTCCGTCGCCGGCGGCAATGCCAAGCGCGATACCGCCTTCGACGCCGGTCAGACGCCGTATTGCGGTGGAGCGGACAATGCGGCGCTCGGCGCGGATTTCAGTGACAAGCGGTCGAATGATCTGTTCTGCGATTTCGTTTTTCAGCGCGCGTACAGTTTTCAAATCCACGGTGGTCATCCTTCTTGTATCTACAAGTTCAGGGCACGTGTGCGACTCGATGATGAGCTTAGCGGTGGAGATATGGTTTGGCGAGCGATGACGGAGAGGCCCGTCGGTTCATACGAGAAAGGGGCCGTTGCTGTTGAAAATAGAATGTAGCCTACAGCAATATAAAGATCGCATAAGATAGATTATGGAACCAGAAGATGGACCGGAATGGCTCGATCAGCCCGTAATATCGGCTATTTCAGCCTTTGCGGCCGTCATCAAAGCATGTGGCTCTGCCGGGAAAACAAAGTTGGTGCCGCCTGCTGCGGCCCAGACGACATCGAACTGCATCAGTGTTTCATCCGCATAAGCCTTGATGTGGATCAGATGCCCCAATGGCGATACGCCGCCAATGGCAAAGCCGGTCTCCTTGCGGATGTGCTTTGGATCAGCCCGGTGCAGCGTTTCTCCGGTCAGCCGCGCAGCCTTGGCAAGATCAAGCTGGCGCGGTCCGGAAACCAGAAACAGATAGAGCTGCTGCGTATCGGTGCCTTGAAAAATCAGCGACTTGACGATCTGTGCGACTGTGACACCGCATTGAACCGCTGCATCTTCCGCCGTGTGGGTTGAATCGGCCATCTGGCGGATTTCGATCTCCAGCCCAGCCGCATGAGCTGCATGACGGACACGTTCAACGCTCTTGCTCATGCTTCAACCTCAAAGGACAGGCCGTCAAAGGCCGGTTCGACATGTTCCGGCGTATCGCGCAGGACAGTTCCATAATCCAGTGGCACATGCATATGGGTCAGAATGGCTCGACGCGGCTTCAGCTTTCCGATCCACTCCATTGATTCATCGAGAGAAAAATGGCTTGGGTGCGGACGGTACTGCAACGCGTCGATGATGAGTATATCGAGCCCATGCAGCTTGGCCGCTGTTGTTTCCGGAAACGCGCTGACATCGGAACAATAGCCCACATCGCCGATGCGGAAGCCCAGCGACAGGATATCGCCATGCACCTGCGGCAGCGGCAGAAAGCGGATCGGACCGCCCGCGCCGTCAACCTCAAAAGCCTCGTGATGCACGATCTCATGCGGCCGCAGGATCGGCGGATAGCTCGAACCTTCCGGCGTCTTGAAACAATAACCGAAGCCTTCGACGAGCCTGCGCTGGGTCGCCTGATCGGCATAGATGTCCACCAGATCGCGCCGGTCGATGACAAAGGTCCGGAGATCATCGAGGCCGTGAATATGGTCCGCATGCGCATGGGTATAAACGACGGCATCAAGCCGACCGGAGCCGAAATCGATCATCTGCGAGCGGAAATCCGGTCCCGTATCGATCACAACAGTGGTCACGCCGCCGTGCGCGGCAATGCGTTCCACCAGCATGGACGCCCGGCGGCGGCGGTTTTTCGGATTGTCCGGATCGCAATTGCCCCAGTCACCATTGATGCGCGGCACGCCCGGAGACGAGCCGCAGCCCAGAATGGTAAAGCGCAGGCGATCAGGCATGGGCGGGCCTTGGCATCTTGGTGAACAGGCGGAATACATTGTCGGTGGTCAAAGTGCCGATTTCCTCGACGCTGACACCGATGGTCTCCGCCAGCACGGCGGCCGTATGGGTGACAAAGCTCGGCTCGTTGCGCTTGCCGCGATGCGGCATCGGCGCAAGATAAGGCGCGTCGGTTTCAACCAGCAGCCGGTCGCGCGGCACGTTTCTGGCGATGTCGCGGATTTCCGGCGAATTCTTGAATGTCAGAATACCGGAAAACGAGATGTAACCGCCAAGCTCGACGCCAACCCGCGCCAGTTCGGCGCCGGAGGAGAAGCAATGCAGGATGAAGGGGAAGGCCCCCTTCCCTGATTCCTCGCGCAGGATCGCAATCATGTCCTCATCGGCACTGCGCGCGTGAATGACCAGCGGCAGGCCGGTGACGCGTGCTGCGGCGATATGGGTGCGAAATCCCTGCTGCTGTGCTTCCGGCGGCGCATAATCATAGTGATAGTCGAGCCCGGCTTCACCGATTGCCACCACCTTCGGGTGTTCGGCCAGCTTGATCAGGTCATCGGCGGTGACGTCGAGTTCCTCATGCGCATTGTTCGGGTGCGTCCCGACCGAGGCAAAGACGCTGTCATAGCGTTCGGCAATGCCGATAATGCCGTCAAACTTGCGAACGCGCGTGCAGATGGTGACCAGCCGCACGACACCAAGATCCAGCGCGCGCTGGACAATGGCGTCACGTTCTTCGGCAAAATCCGGAAAATCCAGATGGCAATGGCTATCGACAAGCATGAAAAAGATCCGGGTTCCTGATCAGGCGCCTTTGTCTGCCTCGACATAGCGCGGGAAGATCGGCTGCGGCGCGGGCAAATCGGCGCCGGGCACCAGTTCGCTGCCGCCGAGAAGATCGGTGAAGTTGCGCTTGTCCGCGGGCACGGCCAGGATATCGAGCAGTTTGGCCGCCGATCCCGGTATGAACGGCAGGCAGAGAATGCCGACACGCCGGATCACTTCCGCCGTCACGTAGAGAACCGTTTCCATCCGCGCGGGATCGGTCTTTTTCAGCGCCCATGGCTCCTGCGATGCAAAATAGCGGTTGGCTTCCGCCACCACGGCAAAGATCGCCCCAAGCGCCAGATGCATGGCCTGCGTGCCGACGGCCTTGCGGGCTGTCTCCAGCGCTGCGACCGCCTGATCGAGGATTGCCTTGTCGACATCGGTCAATGCGCCGGGTTGCGGAACCTTGGCCTCGCAGTTCTTGTTGATCATCGACAGCGAGCGCTGCGCCAGATTGCCAAGGTCGTTGGCAAGATCCGCATTGGTGCGGTTGACGATCGCCTCATGGCTGTAATTGCCGTCCTGACCGAAAGGCACTTCGCGCAGCAGGAAGTAACGCACCTGATCCAGGCCGTAATGCTCGACCAGGGAGAACGGATCGATGACGTTGCCGACCGATTTCGACATTTTCTCGCCGCGGTTGAACACGAAGCCGTGGCCGAAGACGCGCTTCGGAAGTTCGATTCCAGCGGACAAAAGGAAGGCCGGCCAATAGACGGCGTGGAAGCGAATGATATCCTTGCCGATGATGTGCACGTCGGCGGGCCAATAGCGCCAGCGCTCGGCCTTCTCATCGGGATAACCGGCCGCCGTGATGTAGTTGGTCAAGGCGTCGACCCAGACATACATGACGTGCTTCTCGTCGCCGGGAACCGGAATGCCCCAGTCGAAAGTCGTGCGCGATACGGACAGGTCCTTCAGGCCGGACTTGACGAAGGAGATGACCTCGTTGCGGCGCTCGTCCGGCCCGATAAAACCGGGATTGTCCGCATAAAGCTTGAGCAGGCGATCCTGATAGGCGGACAGGCGGAAGAAATAACTTTCCTCTTCCAGCCATTCGACGGGCGAGCCCTGCGGGCCGTAGCGCACGCCATCGGCACGCACTTCCGTCTCGTCTTCCTGATAGTAGGCTTCATCGCGCACGGAGTACCAGCCGGCATAGGAATCCTTGTAGATATCCCCGGCCTCGACCATTTTTTTCCAGATCGCCTGCGACGACGCGTAATGCCGCTCCTCGGTGGTGCGGATGAAGTCGTCATAGGACGCGTTCAGGAGATGGCCCATGTCACGGAAAAGCTTGGCATTTCTGTCGGCAAGCTCGCGCGGCGTGATGCCTTCCTTGCGTGCTGTTTGAAGCATCTTGATGCCATGTTCGTCCGTACCGCTGAGGAAAAACACATCCTTGCCGTCATGGCGGTTGAAACGGGCAATCGCATCCGTCGCGATCAGCTCGTACGCGTGACCGATATGCGGGCTGCCGTTCGGATAGGAAATGGCTGTGGTGATGTAAAATGTTTCGCGGCTCATACGTAACCTGATTTGCTTCGGAATTGGCATCTTGGGAAGGCGTCAGGCTGACATAACCCATGTCCGGCCTGATTGCTATACCGGTCGTAAACGCATGAATTCAATTGAAATACTATTCCGCATTCATGTGGTGTGACCGGGTGGCGGATCAAGATGCACGCAGGGCGCGGTGCATCCTGTCAAGAAAGATAAGAACGGACTGTTTGCGGTCAAGATTAAAGGCATCGGCTTCACGGGCTTCGCCCTGCATTTCCTGCCACAGCGTTGACCAGTGATTGGCCTCGGCCACGGCACCCTTCTCCGCAGCCTCCCCTGCCTTTGCCGCGATCCGCGAAAAAATGTCCTCAAGGAAGAGATCAAACTGAATTTCCGAATCGCGTCCCGACAAGGCTGTGCCAAGCGCCTGCGCCTTGGGGACATCGAATACCGCCTTTGTCAGAATAGCGTCGATGGTCTGCGATATCTCCAATCCGCCAAACGCCACAAGCAGTGCCGCCTTGCGCACGCTGCCGTCCGCATGCGTAACAAGTGCTTCGGTATCAGGCATCTGCTCCGCACCAAGGCCGATGGTTGCCAGTGCCGACAGGAGGTCGCTGCGCTGCAGCCCCTCGAAACGGATGGACTGGCAGCGCGAGCGGATCGTTGGCAGCAAGCGCCCGGAAGAATGCGAGATCAAAATAAACAGCGTTCGCTGCGGCGGTTCTTCAAGAGTCTTCAGTAACGCATTGGCAGCATTGCGATTCATGTCATCTGCCGGGTCAACGATAACAATGCGCCACGCGCCGTCATGTGCCGTCCGATTGAGAAAATGCGTCACGCGGCGAATCTCATCGACCGTGATCCCGGTCTTGAATTTTCCCGTCTTGGCATCGAGCGGGCGGCTGATATGCAGCACGGCCAGATGTGTCCCGGTGGCAATCTGCCGGTACGGCGCGACGGAAAAATCGGGCACGGCCAGTTCCAGCGGCGCATCGCGCTGCACCGGATGCTTGAGCATGTGTCCGGCGAGGTGAAAGGCCAGCGTGGTCTTGCCCACCCCCTGCGGCCCCTCGAGCAGAAGTGCATGGTGCATGTGGCCGGATTGATAGGCCTGCGCCAGAAATGAACGGATGGACGGGTGGCCGAACAGCGCGGGATTGGCCGACGGAGCGGGAATGCCGTCAATCGTATCGTGCGTGGCTGGCACGTCGGGAAGCGTATCGCTCATTGTGCCGCTCCCGCTCTGGCCGTTTCCTTTATCGCCCGCCGCGCCTTCAGGCGATCGACGAGGCGGGCAATATCCGCCGCGATATCGTCAACCGGCCGGTCCGCAGGCACCACCTTGCACCGCCCCGGCTCAGCCTTGGCGATGGCCAGATAGGCATCCCGGCGCTTGCGGTGCATCTCGATGGTTTCCTTTTCGAAGCGATCGGCGGTGCCTGTTCCGCGGCGCGCGTTTGCGCGCTCCAGACCGATTTCCGCCGGCAGATCGAGAATGATGGTCAGATCAGGCATCAGTCCGTTGACGGCTGCCCTCTCAATGGCGCGCATCAGACCGGCATCGAGATCGCCGGTGACCCCCTGATAAACCCGGCTGGAGTCGATATAGCGGTCGCAGAGCACCATGCTGCCCGTGTTGAGCGCGGGGCGCATGACCTGCTCGACGTGATCATTGCGCGCGGCGGCAAACAGCATGGCTTCCATGGCAGGACCGAAGGATTCGGCAGCGCCGCTCAGGATGACATGCCGCACTGCCTCGGCACCGGGCGAGCCGCCCGGCTCGCGGGTCACCACCACATCATCGCCGGCTGCACGCATATGCGCTGCCAGACGGGTGATCTGGGTGGATTTGCCAGCGCCCTCGCCGCCTTCAAAGGTAATGAACAGTCCTTGTTGCACGCCGTCAGCCGTCTTTCGATAAAGAGTCGCTTTTGATCTCTAGACGAGGTTCTAACGGGCGGGACTGAAAAGGTCGAGCCGGGAAAAGCTTAAAGCTTCAGGCGGCGCGTCCAGCCGGTGGTGAGTTCCAGGACCGCATCGAGCGTGCGCTTCTGCAGATCACCGGGTTCAACGGCTTCGCCCGTGTAAACCGGCGTTTCCTGCGCCAGGGCATCGCCGATCCAGATCCGCAGCACGCCGACCTGCTCGTCCGCCTTGACCGGGGCCAGCAGTGGGCCCTTATACACGACATGGGCCTTGAGGCGATCCTTGTTGGCCGTCGGGACGAGAAGGCTGATCCTTTCGTGTGCCTTGAGCGGGACGCTGGATTTGACACCGCCGAACACGCTGGCTTCCGCGATGGTCTCGCCTTCGGCAAAGATATTGACTTCCTCGAAGGCGCTGTAGGCCCATTCAAAGATTTTCTTGGCTTCTTCCGCCCGCTCCTTGTCTGTCGCCAGACCGCTCAGGGCGGCGATGTAACGGCGCCCGTTATGTTCGGCCGAACCGACAAGACCATAGCCGGATTGTTCGGTGTAGCCGGTACCCATGCCGTCAGCGCCAATATCCAGCTTCAGCAAGGGATTGCGGTTGCGCTGGAAAATATTGTTCCAGGTGAAGCTCTCCTGCGCATAGGTGCGATAATATTCCGGATATTCGTGCTTGATGTAGCGGGCCAGCGTGACAAGGTCCGTCAGCGACACCTTTTGCTCCGGATCGGGCAAGCCGGTCGAATTACGGAACGTCGAATTCTTCAGGCCGATTTCCTTCGCCCGTGCGTTCATCATCTCGGCGAATTTTTGTTCCGACCCGGCAATGCCCTCGGCCAGAATGATGCAACCGTCATTGGCTGACTGTACGATAACGCCCTGGATGAGGTCACCGACGCTGATCGACGACTTGAGCTTGGCAAACATGGTGGAGCCGCCGGACGGCGCCCCGCCCGTGCGCCAGGCATTTTCGCTGACGGTATACTGGGTATCGATCTTGATCTGGCCGGTCTTGAGCGCATGAAAGACCAGTTCCATGGTCATCAGCTTGGCCAGCGCGGCTGGTTCGATCAGCGTATCGGGTGTTTTGGCGTAGAGAATGGTGCCTGTCTGGTCTTCAAGCATCAGGGCCTGCTTGGCCTTGGTGTCGAACAATGCTTCCTGCGCGTGGACCGGCGACGCGGCAAGCAGCACGACGGCAAGACTGGCGGCAAGCTTACGGAATGGCTGTAACGGCAATGTTCTTTGACGCGGGAAATCAGTTTCCGTCATCGCGTACGACAAACGCATCACCCGCTCCCGCTTTCCAGGCAGCCTGCAGCAAGGCATCGGTGTTCTTTCCCGCGCTGGTCCGTGCAATCAGAGCAATGCGCAGGCCATCCGGGCTGTTGACCTCGGACAGATCGACCTTGCCCAATGGCGCCAAGGCGCTCATGACACGGCCCGCTTCGGACCTGTCGGCAAAAAGGCCGACATCGACATATTCACCCGCCGGTGCCGCTGCGGATTCACGCAGCTTGTTTTCATTCTTCCACGCGTCGGAAATGGCCTTCGGCGATATCAGACTGTTCATCGCCACCGCCGTGGCATTGGCACTTGCCACACGCTCGCTGGCGTAGGAACTGACGAATGGCGATGCGCGCCGTGGGCCGCCCTTCAGCGATCCGAGCAGGATCGCCGGCTTGTCGTCGATATAGGGACCAACAAGCGGCAGAACCGGCTGTATATCATAGCCGAACGGCATTGCACCCATGGCGGCATTCATCTGCGGCTGCGCGGGCGCACCAAGACTGACCGCCTGATCATTGAACGATACCGGCGCCACATTCAGGCTCGCCACCTGAACGCCCTGCACCTTCGGCTGCCGCATGCCGGGAATGGAAAGGGCATTGCGCTGGGTGGGTGTCGGTCCATTCATGGCAATCATGGTGCCTGAATCCGGCTGCATCAGACGATCACGCGTGCCGGGCGCACGATACGACGCGAGCAAAAAGCCGTCATCGCGCCCTTCGAGCGGCGCGCGGCCCACATATTCCACCTTCACGTCGGCCGTACCCGTATGCTGATAGTCCAGCATCGTCGCAGCCTTTTGCGACAGATCGATCACGCGATCGCTGTGATACGGCCCGCGGTCGTTGACGCGCACGATCACGGAACTGCCATTGGCAAGATTGGTCACGCGCGCATAGCTCGGCAGCGGCATGGTCGGGTGTGCCGCCGACAGGTGGTTCATGTCGTATACTTCGCCATTGGCGGTCAGGCGGCCATGAAAGGCCGAGCCGTACCAGGATGCCCGCCCCTGACGCTTGTAGCCCAGCTCTTCCCTGGGATAATACCACTTGCCGCGAACCTGATAGGGCCTGCCGATCTGGTTGCGCCCGCCGCCGCGCGGCATGTTGCGGAAATCGGTGACGACGCGGGGGCTGGCTTTGACGCCATACTCCGATTCAGCGAAATATTCCTTGCCGTGGCTTCGTTTAGCAACCTTTGCCGTGGGTGACGCGCAGGCTGCCATCAGGGCGCCCATCGCAACAACTCCCGCAATTCGAAAAGCTTTGGCTTTTGACAATGCAAACTACCGGCTGGATGCCGTCCCCACACTTTTTACGCAACGATACCGAACAGAACACGGTGCAGCCCCAGAACCCATCATGGAGTATTGCACCAGAATTATAACTCGCACCGATAGGTTGACAGCAGCTTAACAGAGCGGGGAGACATTGCCTGTCATGGCTAACTTTGGTTAACGGGCGCCTTATCCGCAAAGGAAGGTTTGATGCGGAGACGTGAAGCGCGTTCGGCGCAAGCGCCGTTAGAGCCAACCGCCGAAGATGTAGGTCAGAAGCGCCGCGGCGGCCACGCCCCCGATGAATATGGCGATATACCAGACATTCGAGCTGTAGCTTGGCCAGACCTCTTCGTCATCGTCATCAAAATCGTCGATCATTCTCCTTGCATCCTCCTGTGGGCCCGGCTTGTCAGAAGCTGCACACGTCCTCCAGGCCGAGCCCTGCCAACGGGGTTTCGCCAGCGTTCTTCAACTCGGATTGCCGATGAAAGTTCCAATCAAGGCGCCCAGTCTCGCTGGCGATGGACCTTCAGAGCATGCCGGGACACGCCGAACGCGATATGCAGCAGCGAAACAACTGCGCGGTGCTTTCTTTTCGCGGCCCGGTTGTATTCCGGCTTCATACAACTAAGTATATCTCAAAGAATTTCGGGGGTCTTCAAGTATGTATATAATCAAGCACGGTGTGCGAAACACGCTTGGTGATGTTTTATGGGACGAACCCCTTCCCCTGCAATTTGAAACAATTGAAGATTGCAAGCTTACTATCAGCTCGCTGATCGAGCGCTATGATCATAGTGAGTTTGAACAAGAAAACGACCGGTGGTGCACGTGGAACGATAGCAAGCAGAACGAGTTTCACTATTGGTGGATCGTTGCAGTGGCGCCATTGTCTTAGGAAAAGCCAATGCATTACCATGGCACCTTACGCATTCCTGCCAGTCATCATGCTTGAATTGTCCGCATGCGGTAGGTGCCGCGATGATACCTATTTTTCGCGAGACGAGCCTGTTAAAACCCCACGCATGGACCACGCGAATGTAAAAATTTCCAAAGTTCTGATCATCGAAGATGATTATTTTTATGCGGATTCGCTGAAGCGGCACTTCAAGACAGCAGGTCAGCACGTGGCGACCGCCGAGACCTTCCATGCGGCGCAGATGGCTATCGAGGCCGATGAATTTGACCTGATCATCATCGATCCGGGGCTTCCAGACTATGGAAGCGAGATGGAATCCCGCGATGTGCGCCTGAAAATCATCGAGTCCATCATCAATTCCACTCCCGCAGCCGTTCACCTGGTCATTACCGGCCGGTATTCGACCGATGAGGCGGAAACATGCAGGAACCTCGGCGCGAAGGGATACCTGGGCAAAAATCGGCTCAATGCTCCCACCCTCGCCAGCATTCTAGAACTCATGACCCGTTCTGAATTTGTCGTGCATCGGGGGAGCGAGACGATCAGCGATGCTTTTCCGGGCTATTATTATCCGTTCCTGTCATTGTCGGAGGAAGAATGCCTCCAATGGGTGGAAGACCGCCCGAAGGGCATGAAACGCAATGAACTGTTTGTGCTTATGGCAAAGCACTTTAAGATGAAAAGTGCCGAGATGGCCGAGCAGAAATACAAACGGGCGCGAAGCAAAGTCCTGGCTCATGGCCGCAAAATCACTGCCGACAATGATGATCCTGCAACCGATTGAGGAAAAGGCCGTGGAAATATACAGCGGTTGGCGTGCCTGCTTCTTGGGCCTTGTGCTCTTATGCGCGGTTCCCGCCGCTTCCGCCGGCATAGTCGACCCGTATGTTCTCCAGATCGAACGCCAGAGCGGAAAACCCATCGTCTCCTACAAGGAGGACGATCTGGCAAAATCATTTTCCTACCGGGAGATCCAAACCAAGACGCCTTGGACCAACGACGTACAGCGCACCTATCGCGGTTTTTCGCTGATCGAGATTTTGGCAAAGAACGGATTGGCCAATGCGAAGGTTATAAAGGGCATAGCGCCCAACGATTATTCCGCCAGAATCGATATGGACGAAATCAAACGCTACAATCCGATCGTTGCCTCACAGATTGCCTGCAATAACGTCGAAGCCAAGGCAGGAAAATGCCATGAGGGCGAATTCCGCCCGCTTGAGGCCGACGATTTTGGGCCATTCTACATTGTCTGGCCTTTTGACAGCATGCCCAAGGCCTATGACCCGGGAGATCATTCAAGATGGATCTGGTTTCTCACCGAGCTGCAATTTGAGCAATAATTTTTGATCGCGTATCAAGCCGCGTGATCCTTAGACGATGAGTGGGATTGATTTCAGACACGTGGTGGACAGGTGAGACAGATACTCCGCGCAAACGGTACGTACATCCTTGCCATTTCCTTTGGTCTCTTTGTGCTGATCGGCCTCGCCTCGTTTCTGCAAACGGACAAGTATCGCAGTCAGGCCTATGACATCATCGGGGAAGTCAACGAGGTTCAGTGGCGTTCAACCCAAGCGCGCGAGAAGATGGTCAGCATCATGGGATGGGCCCGGCTGGCTACACTCACCAAATCCCAGGAGTACCGCGCCAAAATCCTGTCTGAAAGCACCTATCTCGCCATCAATGCCAAGACGCTGATCGCTTTGCCCTATACCGAGAAGATCATGCCTAAAGTGGATATCGATCTGATCAAGACACTGCTCGATTACATAAACAATGAGCTGATGCCGCAGCTTGCGCTAGCCGATCCAGACTACAATCTGATTGTGGCCCGGTTTGAAGACTTCTGGCCGGCCATTGTCTTGACGACGACGGGTAACCTCGGAAACACCCAGAAGCGCACCGCCGATCTCGAGCAAAAAGCGCTCTACGACAATTTCCTGTACGCCTTCGTGTTTGCGACCGCGATCATGGTCGTTCTGTTTGCCATGGTCGCCTACAGGAGCAAGGCGCTCTACAACAATCAGGTCCGTCAGTTCGCGCTGCTCTTCTCCCACATGACCTTCACGCGAATCAACGGACTGTCCATGTGGATGCACGAGACACTTTCGCCCGAGGAAAACCCCGATCCAAAACTGCTCGACATGGCCCGCAAGCGGATCACTGATCTGTCGGTTGTGACCGATTGGCTGGCCCGGATCGCCTATCCCAAATTTGATCAGGACAATACGCCGATCGTGACGCTGGGAACGATCCTCGATCAGATCACGCGTCCCGACGGATCGACCATTCCCATCGTGCGCGCCGATGTGAAAGCAATGCAGCTGCTTGTACCGCAGGGCCAGTTCCATCTCATGCTCCACGAGCTTTTGCGCAACGCCAAGGACGCCGTCGAGGATGAGCAGCACCCGCACATTGTGATCAAGGTGAATATCGCCAGGCGCTGGCCGATTGGAAAAGACCTGATTGTCGCCATCGAGGATTCCGGCGTCGGCATGTCACGGGAACAGATCAAGAAGGCCACGACACCGTTCTTCTCGACGAAGGGCGAGTCGCGCGGCCATAGCGGACTGGGCTTGACGGGTTGTGCGCGTCTTATTCAGACAATGGGCGGCTCTCTTGCGATTCAATCATCAAAAGGCAATGGTACGACTGTTACACTTGCCTGCCCGCTATCGAATCTCCCAGTTATAAAGTGGAACCACGCATGACCAGTTTGCCGCAACAGGAACGAAGCTACGGACTAGACCAGGTGATCGCCGAACTGCAGGACCGGCTGGATCGGTATGAGCAAACGAATGTCGCTCTTGCCCAACAGGTCGAGTATCTGCAAACGCGTCTCCTTGCACCGAACAGGTTCAGGTGGGACGTCATCGACAAGGTCACCGATTACTTCAGGGGCGCTCAAATCAAGGGAGACTATCTCGAATTCGGCGTCTATCAGGGCGAGACCTTTGCCTATGCGTGCAACGTGATAGGGCGGGAAAATCCGGAGATGCGCTTTGTCGCCCTGGATTCGTTCGAGGGCTTGCCGCAACCAAAGAAGGGAATCGACGAGTCCGGCGGCTACAGCGGCGGCTTCTTCGAAGGCCAGTTCTCGTGCAACGAGGCGCAGTTCAAGGAAAATCTCAAGCTGCGCAATGTTGATCTGGCGCGGGTTACAACCATCAAGGGCTGGTACGACCAGACGCTGCAACCAGGACATGCGCAGTCATCGCCTATCCAGACCGTTGCGTTCGCATGGGTCGATTGTGATCTCTACGAGTCCACAGTGCCTGTGCTGGATTACCTCACCTCCCGTTTGACGGTCGGGTCTGTCATGCTGTTCGATGACTGGCGTTGTTTCAGGAATCTCCCGGAATTCGGCCAGCAAAGAGCATGCAGGGAGTGGCTGGAGAGAAACCCCCAGATCAAGCTGAATCTGCTTATCGACAACGACTATCACGGTTACGTCTTCTCCGTGGCCGCCTGTTAGTAATACCCGTGATGTGAAGTAAAAAATCGACGAATTTATTTAACGAATATTTTGGTTCAGCGTTGTTGCTTGCGGGGCTGTCGAAGCGTATTCTCTCCCCCATAGTGCCGAAGAGCACGGGGGAGAAAAAATGAGTAAATTGGGCCGTGATCCAGAACTCAATAAACTTGCAAAATATCTCATTCACCAATCGCTTCCTCTTGCCATAAGTACCTCCGGTTACAATCCGACCACGAGGGACCTGGACATGATCGAAGAAGCATTGAAGGCCCGCTACGGTACGGATCTTGCCAGTGTCTCCGTTCGGGAAATCGACGAGTTTCTGCATCGGCGCTTCAGCAGGCTGAGCGAACGGCCGAATCGGCGCACAATTCACCGTTTCCTCAAGATACTGGCAGGTAAAGACCGGAAACGAAGCTGAATGGCTGTTCGGTTGTCTCAGAAAGACACACGAAGGTCATTCAGTTGCATTTGACGTAGCATCCCATTGGGGCAGAACTATTATTCCTGAAACAGCAATGGAGAGTTGAATATGCGTGCACTTATAGCGATCGCACTTCTGGCGTTGGCAGCAAGTCCGGCCTTGGCGGATGGCACCTGTAAAAGCCAGGCCGAGGCCAAAAAGCTTTCCGGCGCTGCTTTGACCAATTTCACGAAGAAATGCGCGGCAGATGCGGCAACAACCTGCGATACGCAGGCCGCCGCCAAGAAGCTTGCCGGCGCCGCAAAAAACAGTTTCGTCAAGAAATGCGTGAGCGACACAACGGGCTAGGTCAGGCAGCTCTATTCAACGCGGAAGACCGCAAGCCGGCTGAGCCGGTTTTCATCGCCGGACAGCCGGATTGTGTCACCGGCTGTCGGAGTCGTCACCGGTGTGCGTCTGGGGGTTGAGATTGTGATCGCCCGCATTTCTGAAATCGGCCCCCATTCTGCCGAGAAACAGCACCATCATCGAAACCGCCACGAATGCAAATAGAACCGGCCAAACCGACATCACATAGGGTTGGTAGTCTATTTTTGTATTTTCGCCATCCTGATCCACAGAGCCCCCTGCCCGTAAACGACGTCATTCCCACCTTAACGCCGGCACAAAGATGCTACCTGCAGATTAATATCATCTGAACAAATGAATGCTTTGCATTGTGTTTGTACAAGCGATCCGGCCCGCGCGCGCAAGCGCTGGCGCTTCATGAAAAAGCCCAACTCCGGTGCTCATGATATCCCTGTTGCTACTCTCCATGAGGCAATGGGAGGCTCGGTGATATTCTTCCCCCGTCAATGCCCCAACCGAGCCTCACCCGCCCTCCCATTCAAATGCTGCGCAAAGAAGCGCGGGATTTCGCACAGCCCCCATTCGCCGATCAAGGTTGCAATACTGGTTATTGTCCGTGAGATGGATTACGACTCGCTGATCGAACGATCGGAGTAACAAGTGTGACGGCCATCCGATGGACTCGCTGATCAACGCCGCAGCGCACGCCCTTGCGACAGGTGATACTCTCGGCGCCTTGAAACGGGTGGCGCTGCGTGATGACGCGCCCGCCCTTGCATTGCGCGGCATCGCCATGGCGCAACTTGGCGAATTCCCGCGCGCCAGGACCCTGTTGCAGAGCGCGGCACGGGCATTCGGCACAAAAGAGGAAAAAGCCCGCGCGCGATGCATCGTCGCCGAAGCGGAAATTGCACTTGTCTCGCGCGATCTGGGCTGGCGCGTAAAGGCACTGGACATGGCGCGGGCAACACTCGAAGCCCATGGCGATCACGTCAATGCCGCCCATGCACGGACCGTGGATATTCGGCGGCTGCTTCTGGTCGGTCATGTCGACGCGGCCGAGCGCGCCCTCGCCAAGCTTGATCCCGCGCCGCTGCCGGCAACGTCGAGAGCGGCGCTCGCCCTCGTGGCTGCCGGAATTGCCATCCGGCGCCTCAACACGTCTGCAGCGCGCGAGGCACTCAGGCAGGCCGAGAAAGCCGCGGCTGAAGCGAAGATCCCCGCCCTCATCGCGGAGGTCGAGCAAGCCTCCCATGTCCTGAAAACACCCGCCGCCCGTCTGATCCAGCGCGGCGAGGAACGTCCGCTCTTGCTGGAGCAGATCGAAACGCTGCTCGCATCCGGAGTGCTGGTCGTCGATGCGTGCCGGCATGTCGTTCGGGTCGGGGATCGGGTGATATCACTGGCCACGCGCCCGGTTTTGTTCGCGCTGGCCCGCGCGCTGGGCGAAGCCGCGCCCGGTGACGTGCCAAGAGCCGCGCTTCTCGCCCGTGCATTCGGGGCAAAGCATGCCGATGAATCGCATCGCGCCCGCCTGCGGGTCGAAGTCGGCCGGTTGCGCGAGGAACTGCGAATGTTGGCAGATGTGTCCGCAACAGCGCGGGGCTTTTGCATGACACCGCTCGACGCCAGCGGCATCGTTGTCCTTGCGCCGCCTATGGAGGAAGCGCATGGCGCGGTTCTCGCCTTTCTTGCCGATGGCGAGTCATGGTCAAGTTCCGCTCTGGCAATTGCCCTGGGGGCCAGTTCCCGGACCGTGCAGCGTGCCCTTCTGATACTTGCGGAAGCGGGCAAGGTGCAATCGTTCGGTCGCGGACGCGCCCGCCGCTGGATCAGTCCGCCCGTGCCGGGTTTCCCGACAATCTTGTTACTCCCCGATCTCCTGCCAAGTGAGTAGGGTCAGGAGGAAATGTTCAGCAGTCAGGTGACAAGGATGAAATCATGAAACAATCGGCAAAAATTCTCCGCGAATATGGCCCGTTTCCCGGCACCGACCAGGTGGCCGGGGTTACCTTCGATGGCCGGAATGTCTGGTTTGCATCGGGAGAACGGCTGAATGCCCTTGATCCGGCGAGCGGTACGGTGCTGCGCTCCTTGGACATCGCTGCGCATGCCGGAACCGCTTTCGATGGCCAATATCTCTTCCAGATTGCCGAAGATCGCATCCAGAAGGTCGACCCGGAGACAGGCCGCGTACTCTCGACAATCCCGGCGCCCGGCGGCGGCGGCGATTCAGGGCTTGCATGGGCAGAAGGGACGCTTTGGGTCGGGCAGCATCAGGGCCGGAAAATCCACCAGATCGATCCGCAGACAGGCGCTATTCTGCGCACCATCGAGTCCAAGCGCATGGTCACCGGGGTGACCTGGGTTGACGGCGAACTCTGGCACGGCACGTGGGAACAGGATCAAAGTGATGTCAGGCGCATCGATCCCGCGACCGGCAATGTCCTGACCATTCTCGACATGCCCGCAGGCACCGGCGTGTCGGGGCTCGAGTCCGACGGCGGCGATCAGTTTTTCTGTGGCGGCGGCAAGAGCGGTAAAGTGCGCGTTGTCGCGCGGCCCAGATAACACGGCGGGGCGAACACCGGCTTGCACGGCCTGCATGGCAAGGGCTTTCGGCAACAGCCAGTAAAATGGAGAGAGCAATGAGCAATGCTTCGTATCGCTGGGTAATCGTTGCAGCCGGCGGCTTGCTGGGCTGCATGGCCATCGGCGCCATGTTTTCCCTCCCGGTTTTCCTCCAGCCCATTGCCCGGGACACGGGCTGGTCCGTCACCGGCGTGTCCGGCGCCATGACGATCGGGTTCATCGCCATGGCATCGGCTAGCATGCTGTGGGGGAACCTGTCCGACCGCTTCGGCGCCCGTCCCGTGGTGCTGACGGGATCGGTGCTGCTGACCGCAAGTCTGGCGCTGGCCAGCCGGGCTACGTCGCTTGCCGAGTTTCAACTGGTCTTCGGCCTGCTCGTCGGCGCCGCGACCGCGGCGATCTTCGCGCCGATGATGGCATGCGTCACCGGCTGGTTCGACACCCAGCGCAGCCTTGCCGTGTCTCTTGTTTCGGCGGGCATGGGAATGGCGCCGATGACCATGTCGCCGCTGGCGGCATGGCTTGTTTCGATCCATGGCTGGCGGACATCCATGCTGATCATCGCTGCGGTTGCCGCCGCCGTGATGATTCCCGCCGCCCTCCTGGTGCGCCGCCCGCCGGCCGCCGAGATGGGCAATACCCCGGCACTGCAGGACGCAGAGCCGCAGTCATCCATGTCGATCGGGCAAGCCATCCGGTCTCCCCAATTCATCATCCTGCTGCTGACCAATTTCTTTTGCTGCGCCACCCACTCCGGCCCCATTTTCCACACGGTGAGTTACGCGGTCAGCTGCGGAATCCCGTTGATCGCAGCGGTTACGATCTACAGCCTGGAAGGGCTGGCAGGCCTTGGCGGCCGGGTTGTCTTCGGTGTTCTGGGTGATCGCCTGGGCGCCAAGCGCGTGCTGGTCGGCGGGCTGCTGCTCCAGGCATTCGGGGCGCTGGCCTACGTCTTCGTGCGGGAACTTGCCGGGTTTTATGCGGTGGCCGCATTGTTCGGTTTCATCTATGCCGGTGTCATGCCGCTCTATGCCGTACTGGCGCGCGAGAATTTCCCGATGCGCATGATGGGCACCATCATCGGCGGAACGGCCATGGCCGCCAGCTTGGGCATGGCAACGGGTCCGTTGGCCGGAGGTTTGATCTATGACACATTCGCCAGCTACGAATGGCTCTATATCGGAGCCTGGGCTATCGGTATCGGCGCATTCCTGATCGCCCTGACGTTCAGGCCGTTTCCGCAAGCCCAGCCTGTTTCCGGGTTTCAAACCAGCTAACGTTCGCATAGAAAGCTCACACGGGTCCCATGGAGATGTAGGGCATGCGAATCATGAGCCTCAACGGCTGGGGCGGCAAGCTGCACGAACCGTTGATATCCTATCTCCAAACGGATCAGCCGGATGTTCTATGCCTGCAGGAGGTGGTCCACAGTCCCGAGGCCAGGGTCGATTGGCTCCTGTATCGCGACGGGGATCATGTCCTGCCCCAGCGCGCGAATTTTTTCCGCGATGTTGCGGCCGCACTCGCCAACCATACGGCCATATTCTGTCCGGCAGCCCAGGGCGTATTGTGGAACGGTGATCAGCCAGTGCCCTCGCAGTGGGGGCTCGCGACCTTCGTGCGGAACTCCCTGCCGGTTACGGCGCAGGCACAGGACTTCGTGCACAAGGGGTTTTCGCCGTACGGCTATGGCGATCATCCGAGGTCGCGATCTGCGCACGCAATCCGGGTTTACGACTATGCACGGGACCGGATGGTCGCCATTGCCCATATGCACGGGCTGCGCGATGTCAACGGGAAGATGGATACGCCAGAACGGCTGGCGCAGGCCCGCAGGCTTAAGGAACTGGCGGCACGGATTGCCGCGCCGGGTGACCCACTGATCGTGTGCGGCGATTTCAATGTCGAACCCGGAAGTGAGACCTTTGCGGTGCTCGCCGAGATAGGGCTGACGGATCTGGTCACGGCCGGAGGGTTCAACGGTACCCGCAGTTCGCATTATCGCAAGCAGGGACGGTTCGCCGATTACATGCTGGTGAACCAGAACGTCGAGGTTCGGGCGTTCACGGTGGTGACGGCACCGGAAGTGTCGGACCACTGTCCCTTGATCCTTGAGATATGAGCGGCGATGCCACCCCCTCCCCAGGCACCGTGATCCAGAACACGGCTCCATTGTCATTACGGGCATGGAGCATACCGCCCGACCGCTCAAGCAGCCGCGCGCACAGCGAAAGACCCAAGCCCATGCCGTTTTGCTTGGTCGTGAAGAACGGATGGAACAGGTTTTTCAGGACCTCGCCGGACATTCCCGGACCGTTATCAGCAATTTCGATGATGTTGACCGTATCCTGACTGAACGTCCTGATGGCGATCCTCTTGCGGTCATGACTGCATTCGGACAAGGCATCGATGGCGTTCCGCAGAAGGTTGTGAATGACCTGTTCGAGCTCAATGGCACCCACAACCGATTTTGGCGAGGGAGCGGCAAAATCCATCGACACCTCGATATTCTGTTCCCTAAGTTTCACCCGCAGCAGCTCGACCATGTTCACGATGATCGGGTTGAGCTCCTGCAACACCGGTTGAATATCATTCCCGACAATGTAATCGCGCATTCTGTGGAGGATTTTGCCGGCACGTTGAGCCTCGCGAACATTGGCGGCGAGCGCTTGCTTGAGGCTGCCGTCCCTGTTCCCGGCGTCCCCCTTCTCCACGAGAATGAGCCCCGCCTGGCTCTGGCTGAGCAAAGCGGTAAGGGGCTGTGCGAGTTCATGGGCAATGCCTGATGCCAATTCGCCGACAGCATTAACGCGCGAGGCCTGGAACAAGCGGTTTTCATGCCGGAGCAACTCCATTTGCCTGCGGGCGGACTGCTCAGCCTCTTGCGCTTGCGTCAATGCCGCGCGCTGGTTCACCAGCAGATGAAATGCATACAATACCGCGAGACCAAGCAGCGATAGGGGGACAATCAACCGCCAATCGAACACCTGGCCAAATGTAACGCGCTTTTCGTAACGGCTGTGAAACCGAGTATCATCATCGGGATTCTCGGATGTTCTCCGCATATCCACAAGAAACCATGGCAGGATTCTCTGCAAAAACCCGCGCGGTTGCGGGTTCGCCGTATAAATCAGCCTATTCCCCATGTAGAGTTGGTATTCTATGTTTCCAGGCACGTGGATCGATTGTATCGCCTTGGCGGCATCATAGACCACCATGACGGCGGCCGGTCTCTGCCGGTTCATGAACTTCATTGCAAACACGACATGCTCGGCAAAGTGAGGCAGTGGATAGGCGACAATGTCCCCGTCGGGCTGGCGCGCAACGGCACTTATGATGGTTTGCAAATCCGTCTCTTCCGGCGCTGCGCTCATGGCGGGCACGCTGAGCGTTTCGCTCCACTCCGATTGGCCAGGCTTGATCTCATAAAGACGGATGCTGTTGCAATAGGGGTAAGCTTTGAGGACAGCCGCGGCGATTTGAACGAATGACAGGTGGGAATCGTTGTCAGGCAATTGCAGGACAGGTTGCAACAACCCGATGCTTGAGCGCATCTCCACCGCTCGCGTCGAAAGCTGACTCGTCATTACCAAGCGTTCAAATGCAAAATCGTCGCGAATCTGGATCACGGATATGGCGGCAACGATCGCCATAACCACAAGCTCGATCGCAACCCATTGAACGAGAAAGGCCCTGATCGAATATGGTTTCACCATCGCCGCACCGGAATTTCCGTTGTCCCAATCGGATGCCTTGAACCGGCAACCTCATCTCAATGAATTCATAGCACGCTGAGACCAGCAATGCGTCAGGTTGATTTGCCGCCTTCTATCCCCGCCATTTTTTCCGGCTCGATGGAACGATATGCGATGAAACGTTTCAGCAAGCGTAAAATGACTCAGTGCTCGCGCGAATATGATTCGCGCAAACAACCGCGGTGCGATATTGCAAAATCGGTTGTCCGGGACAGGATCGACGGCATGACATCGCGCTATCCCATCTATCTGATCGATGATGACGATACGGTAAGAGAAGGTCTATCGCTGCTCTTTCGGGCCAGCGACATGGCCGTCCGGACCTTCGTTGACGCCAATTCTTTCCTGGAAAAAGTCGATCGGAACAAGCCGGGATTCCTGCTGGTGGATTTGAAAATGCCGCAGGTAAATGGCCTTGAACTGCATCAACAGCTCGTTGCACGAGGAATCCGCTGGCCATTGGTCATTTTGACCGGACACGGTGATGTTGCGGCCTGCCGCGCGGCCTTTCAGGTCGGTGTCATGGATTTTCTCTCCAAGCCCGTTGATGCCGATACCCTGTTTGCAACCATCCATGCGATGGAACGATCGCTCGACACCGTGCTCGAGCGGCAACAGGACGAGGCCTTGCTTGCGACACTGACGCCGCGCGAAAGCGAGATCCTCAACATGATCTGCCGCGGCTTCGACACGAAGGGCATTGCCAATGCCCTCGGCATATCGCCCCGGACTGTCGACGCCCACCGCGTGAATATCTCGACAAAACTCGGCACGACGTCCGTTGTCGAATTCGTTCGCATGACGATGGGTGGATGATCGCAATGGGATATGGCGGAGGGGGTGGGATTCGAACCCACGGTAGGCTCTCACCTACGCCGGTTTTCAAGACCGGTGCCTTAAACCGCTCGGCCACCCCTCCTTAACCGCACTCGGTATTCCATCGCTGCGGGCCGGTTATCCCGCTGCCTGTACTCAAGCTGGTCGGAGGCCTTTATAGCCATTCGCATTGCTGCGTCAACCGGCTCCCGGGCAGTGTTGCACTTTCATTGCAACGCATATCGGTGCAGGTGATTTTGCCCGCTGCAGCGAAAGGCCGTCGGCGGCGCTGGATGAAGGTCAGCGCCACCGACGAAGCAAGCCCTGGTCAGGAGCTCGCTTTTGGGGAAATTCTGCTGTTTGCCGGATCGCCGTGCACCGCCAGACCCATCAACGAAAATGATCGGAAAACCTCAAAGCCCGCATCGCGTTGCGGATTCTCACTGGAAACGGCATGAAACGGAATAATATGTGTTCCCGTTGCGATGATCGGGTTTTGTTCCAAGCCTATGCCAAGGCATTCCTGGAATCGGGTCAGGCAGCGTTTCAAATCCACCTGGTTGTTTCTCTCCACCTGTTTCGAACCGGCTCTTGCGGCGTTACGGGAAGAGTTACTCAATATTTACAGTGTGTCAGCCCCGTCCGCTTATGTGCAAACTCGATCTGTCGCAGTTTTGCGACAAATCAAGGCAAAAAAATCAACTGCCGTTCAGGAAAGGCCGAGGCGCTTCAGTTTGCGGTGCAGGGTCGCCCGGCTGATACCCATATCTGCCGCGGCAGCGGATACGTTGCCGCCGCTCCGGGCCAGCGCCCTTTGAATCGCACCGCGTTCGGCCATGGCAAAATCGCGCGCCGCCGACTGGTGCTGCCCCAACAGATCAGCCGCCGGCAACGGAGCGGCGAGCGAGTCGTCGGTCAGACCAAGCAGTTGGCGCGCCGAGCGCGATGCACCGATCACCAGATCATCCTCGTCGACGGCGATCAGCGCGTTCAAAGCCCGTTCGCTCATCCAGTTGTCACCGGGCGGCGCCAGGACAATGCGGGCCTTGGGGAAAGCAAGCCGGAAATTTTCCGCCTCCACGCGTCTGGCCGCGTCAGTCACGGCGATCGCTATCAGCTTGACGAAATCGTCCGTCAGGTCGTGGCGGGCGGAGGATACATCGATAACGGCGGCCAGACGGCCGCGATGATCGAAGATGGGGGCAACCGTGCAGGATAAAGCCGTGTTTCGACTGCGGAAATGCTGGTCGCGATGGATGGTCAAAGCCCGCTGCTCGGCAATGGCCGTACCGATGCCATTGGTGCCTTCGGATTCCTCGCTCCACACCGCGCCGGTCCAAAGCCCCATCCGGTAAAAGGCTTCGTCGTCCGCCACACAGCCGCGCCGGTCAACAGGGATGCTGTTCTTGTCGGCCAGCAGAATGCAGCAGCCTGCACCGCCGACGGCGGCATAAAGCCGGTCGAGACTGGTCTGGGCCGTCATGATGAGGGAGCCGAGCCGTTCCCGCGCCTGGTTGAGCTCATGTTCGGTCAACACGTTCGGCCCCTTTCCTTCGACAGGATTGAGGCCATACAGCCGCATGGACCGCCGCCATGACGCGATAAGTGCCGATTGTGCAGCAGCGCTGCCCGACGAAAGCGCTGATTCAATGTATTCAGCGTGCAAACCGCTCTGGAGCGTTACCATGGTCCCCTCCGAGGCCGAGTAGTGTGGTCCAGACTATTGTTGAGTGACGACCACGGTCAAGCCCACGCGGTCACCTATTACAGAACGACCTTTCCAGCAACAATGCGGGCAAACGACACGGTGCCTGCCCCGTCAGGCGTTCGCCGCCTGCAGGATTTTGGCTTTGCTTTGCTCGTGCTCGCGAATGTAATTGCGTGTCAGGGGAACGACGTCGTTTTTCTTCGCAAGCTGGAACTGGAAAATCACGAGGTCCTCATAGCGGAACGCCGACTCCGCCGCCGCGAGATAGAACTCCCACATCCGGCAGAAACGCTCGTCATAGAGCTGCGCCGCATCCTGCCAATGGGCCATGAACCGTTCGCGCCAGGCGGCCAATGTCGACGCATAGTGCAGCCGCAGAATTTCAATATCCGTGACCATCAATCCGGCTTTTTCGATTTCGGGCAATATCTCTGACATGGACGGTATGTAGCCGCCGGGGAAAATATACTTGTCGAGCCACGGCGTTGTGAATCCCGGCACGGCCGAACAACCGATCGTATGCAGCACCATGACACCGTTTTCGTCCAGAAGCTCTGCGCATTTGCGGAAAAACTGGCCGTAGGATGCGACGCCGACATGTTCGAACATGCCCACCGAGACAATCCGGTCAAATGTTCCGTTCAGGCTGCGGTAATCCTGCAGGGCGAAATTGACCCGGTCGGGCTGGCTCTTTGTTCCCGGCCGATTTCTGGCGAATTCGAGCTGTTCCTCCGAAAGCGTCACGCCCAGCACGTTGCCCGTGGGCGCTTCAGCGGCCAGATGCAGCGCCAATCCGCCCCAGCCGCAGCCGATATCAAGAACCCGGCTGTCGGGCCGCAGCAGAAGCTTGGCGGCCAGATGCCGTTTCTTGGCCAGCTGCGCGTCTTCCAGGCTTTGCTCCGGATGTTCGAAATAGGCACAGGAATACTGGCGGTCGGCATCCAGAAACAGGCCATACAACCGGCCGTCCAAATCATAGTGATGGGCAACATTGCGCTTTGACCGCGCCGGCAGGTTGCGGTGACGGAAACCCCGGAAGCGTGCGCGTAAAGCATCGATCACGCGTGTCGGCAGCGGATGCGTTTCATTTTGCGCCTCGCGCAGCACCAGGCAGAGAAAATCGTAGATCGTCCCCTGCTCGACGATAAAGCGTTCGTCCATGAACAGCTCGCCCAGCTGCATATCGGCGTCCATGAGAAAGGCCCATTGGGCGCGCCTGTCGGTAAAACGCACAATCACGGGATCGCCGCTGCCGTCGCCGAAGATCAGGCGGGCGCCGCTTGCCGTCAGGATTGTCAATGACCCCCGGGTGACGATGCGGGAGAAAGCGAAGCGAAGAATCCGGTCCACGGGCGAAAGAGGCATTCAGACTCTCCTGAGACAAAGGTTTTCGGCTCGTAGCATGTGCCGATGATCACAGGATTACGCGAACCTGAAGCCAAAATGAAATGGAAACGGTTTCAGTGCCGCCTCCGAACCGCGTTGTCACAGGGGGAGCGGCACTATACGGCCAGGCTTTGATGCAGCCTGTCGCTCATTGTCTTGATGGCATCCAGTGATTCGTGCCCGATCAGCAAGAACGCGTGGGTGTCGCTCGACCAGTACACGACATTCATCCCGTGGCGCCGTTCGGTATCCGCGGCCCTTGGTCCCTTGGAGGACTGGACAATACACAGTGCCATCGGCGCCTGTGCCGCGTCCAGATAGGTAATCTGCCCCAGGGCCCTGCCCTCATAGGCCAGAATCTGAGCCCGCTTCAATACGGCGCCCGGCAGCTGCACGCGATCAGGCGTCAGCGAAAGGCCAAGTTGCGACCCGACATCCCGCAATTGCGCCGACTGTACCGCAACATCCACGGGTCCATTGCCCAATGTCTCGCGGGTATAGAGCGACATGTATTGCGCGACGACCGCGCGCCAGTCACTGCCGTCCTGATCGCCGTGCAGACTGGACCGGAGGCCGAGGAAGGTCCGGTCGACTGCCACACCGACGGCAATGAAACCGATTGCCGCTGCCAGGAAACTCCGGCGATTCCAGCCGTTGACCTGTGGTCTGACCGGCTCGGGCGGCGAAATGCCGGCCAGCATGGATTGCAGTTTTTCCGCCGGTGCCTTGTCAAGCAGCGGATCAAAGGCATTCTTGAAGGGCAAGTTGCTCGAGGCGAGAAAATGCAGACGGTCGGCAACGGCCCCGTCGCTCTCGATCAGACCTTCGACCTGCCGGCGTGTATCCGGATCAAGTTCGCCATCGAGATAGGCCACCAGCATTTCATCGTTTTTCATCGTGTTGTGATTGGGATCGGTCATTGCGCGCTCCCCTCCTGCCTGCCCTGACCGGCGGATGCTGCAAGCTTCGCGCGCGCAGCTGCCAGCCGGCTCATGACCGTACCGATGGGAATATCCAGGAGTTCGGCCACCTCACGATAGGAAAGCTCCTCGACATAGGCGAGGAAGACCACCGTCCTTTGCGCCTCCGGCAGGGCCTGGACCTGGCGCAGAACCTGATTGGCAAAGATATGCGTCTCGGTGTCCCTTGCCCCGTCGAAAACCAGGGTTTCATCGGCATCGACAAAGCCCTGCCCCATCCGCACGCGGCGCGACCGGACTTCGTTGAGCCAGATGGAATGAAGAATGGAAAACAGCCAGCGATCAAGCCGCGTGCCATGCGCAAACTGGTTTGCCCGCTCCAACGCCCGCACACAGGTTGCCTGCACCAGATCGTCGGCCACATCACGCTGGTGAGACAGCACCACCGCATAGCGCCAAAGCCGCGTCAGGTGTTGGGAAAGTCCCGTCCGGATTTCCTGCTCGTTTGCGATGGTCGCCTCCGCATCGGACCGGGCAACACGGTCCGATGACTCCTTGCTACGCTTTGACTGACTATAAGCAGGAACCGTTGGATATGCGACAGGCATGATGAATCCGCTTTGAATTGTCATGATTGCTCGCCGGTTCGCTGGTTCGCGGCGCTCACTTCCCTACAGCTTGGACGGATTCTCGATGGCTTCCGCCAGATCGCGATATTCCTCGCAACCGGTTCCGCAAATACCTCTGATCTTGGCCAGCTGATCCTTGGCAAGATCAAGATGACCTTTGATGACGTAGGCTTCGCCGAGATATTCGCGCACTTTGGCGTATTGGGGGTCGAGCTCAACGGATTTCATGTAATAGCCGATCCCTTCATCCGTGCGGCCCAGCTTGCGGGTGGCATAACCACGGTAATTCAGGGCGACGGCGGTATTGGGATTCTTCAGCGTATCGAGGACGCCAAGCGCTTCTTCATAACGGCCGGCCTCTGCCAGTGCGAAGGCATAATTTGTCAGATCGGAATCCGGAAGCAGGCTGCCCTGCTGCTTGACGCATTTTTGCGCTTTCGAGCTCCAGACTTCGCCCTTCGGGCAGGTCGGCGTCGCGTTCGAGTCGCCACCGCCGCCTCCAGCCGCATATACAGGACCGGAAATGACTGCACCTGCAAGGCATGCGCCGAGCAGGACGACCGGATAAATCCGGCCAACGGACGGGAATTTTCCTATGTTGAACATCACGTTTTCTCCTGAAGCAAAGGGACTGCGATGGGAGAACACGCGGGATATCCGCTTTATTCGGCACACCGGGAAATATTCTTTAAAATCCAACGGTCGGAAAGCAAAAAATCCACCCAGAATTGTCCGTTTTATCCTGGTCGGCACTTAAAATTGCCGGCACCGCTTTCTATATGCGGGTGGCGCGCTGAAAATTGGCTGGTGCGTAACAGGAGAAATCTATGTCCGGTACTGCTTCCCGCATCATTCGCATCGTTGTGTTGCTCGTTCTGGCCTTGGCTGTCACGCTGAGTGCATTTGATATCGCCGACGCAAGGCGGGCGAGCGGCGGATTTGGCAGCCGCGGCACGCGCACGTTCGATGCGCCCGCAGCCACCCGGACAGCACCGTCGCCTGCCGCGCCGATTGAACGGACAATGACCCCGCGCCCGCAAACGAACCAACCCTCGGCCATGCAGCCGCAGGCAGCCGCCCCGCGCCCCGGTTTCTTCAGCGGTTTTGGCGGTTCCATGCTGGGCGGGCTGCTGGTCGGCGGTTTGATCGGTACGCTGCTCGGTCACGGTTTCGGCGGCGGCTTCGGTTTCCTCGGCATGCTGCTGCAGATCGGCCTGGTGATTGGCGCGATCATGCTGGCCATGCGGTTTTTCGCCCAGCGCCGGCAGTCGCCTCTTGCCGCTTCGGGTCCGGTATCCGGCCAGGGTTTCGGCCGGCAGGCTGACCCGTCCGCATCCCCGTCATTCCGTATTCCGACCGTTGGAGCGGCGATGGGTTCCGGTTCTTCCCAGCCTTCCCAGAACGCGAGGCCGGCACAAGCCTCCGCATCGACGGATGAACTCGGCCTGACGCAGTCGGACCTCAATCAGTTCGAGCAGCTTCTGACCAAGGTGCAGACCGCCTACGGGACGGAAAATTACGCCGAACTGCGGTCCCTCACCACGCCGGAAGCCATGTCCTATCTGGCGGAAGAACTCGGGGAGAATGCAACCAAGGGCGTGCGCAACAGCGTTTCCGACGTCAAGCTGCTCCAGGGCGATATCGCTGAATCGTGGCACGAGAACAATGCCGATTACGCCACGCTGGCAATGCATTATTCCAGCATCGATGCGATGCTCGACCGGACGACGGGCCGTCTTGTCGATGGCGACAACACCAGGCCAACCGAAACCACGGAGGTGTGGACCTTTGTGCGCAAGGATGGCTCGGAATGGAAGCTGTCAGCCATTCAGGCGGCTTGATCCGGTCACCCCTATTTGATCTGAACAACGGCGCAGAAGCGGGGCTTCTGCGCCGTTGTTGATTCCGGGGACTGTTGCCGCTTTTACTGTTTTACGACGTGCCAGACGCTGCCGACGCCGTCACCGCCGGTCTCGCCTTCCTTTGTATCCTTGGCAAAGGTGTAAAGCGGCTTTCCATCGTAAGCCCACATGTCCTTGCCATCGGCGGCTTTGACGAGCGACCACTTGCCTGCGGCCTTCGCTTTGGCATCGGCGTGGAAAGCCGGCCATTTTTTCAGGCAGTCCGCATCGCAATTGGATTTGCCCTTGGCATCCTTGTCGAACGTATAAAGCGTCATGCCTTTTTCGGTGGCGAGCACCTTTCCGGCCTTTGTTTCAACCATCTTTGCCGGCTCAGCGGCAAATGCTGTCAGGGTCGTGGCAGCCAGAAGACTCATTGCTATCAGCAGTGTTTTCATCGATTTCACTCCCTCATTGGTTTGACCGGCGACACGCCAGCAATACCCATTTTACGCGAATGTACTTCGCCGTTCATGACGGTGCGACCCATTCTGATCCGAATTGAGGCACAAGAGAAGAACCCGCGAACAACAATTGAGACGATTGGTAACGAAGCGAAAACAGCGTAATGATTGTTTCAATCCAGTGTAGGCTGGAACATGGTCGCCTGCAAAAAACCGAGATTCCGTCCTATCTGCCACCCGTTACTGCCCCAAATGCTGCTTTCCAGCATTCAAACGATGATCTGAACAATGCGATTGCTGCTTATTGAAGATGACACGATGCTCGGCTCCTCGTTGAAGAAGGCGCTGGAAAAGCATGCCTATGGCGTCGACTGGATGCAGGACGGTGAAACCGGGCTCGCCGCCATGCAGGATTCGAGCTTTGCTGTTGTCGTTCTTGACGTCAACTTGCCCAGGATGAGCGGACTTGAAGTGCTCAGGGCGACCCGGCGCGACAAGAATCTTGTTCCCATTCTGCTCTTGACCGCCCGCGATACCCCGCTGCACAAAGTGGAAGGCCTCGACAGCGGCGCCGATGACTATCTGGTGAAGCCCTTTGATCTCGATGAACTGCTCGCCCGCTTGCGCGCCCTGGTTCGCCGCAGCGAGGGCCGTGTCGACACGATCCTGAAATGTGCCGATGTCGAAGTCGATCCCGCAGCCAAGGTCGTGCGCAAGGCTTCAAACCAGGTGATGATGACCGCCAAGGAGTTCCAGCTGCTGAAGCTCCTGATGGAACGCGCCGGCAAATACGTCACAAAAAGCGATATCGAGTATGCGCTGTACAGCGCAGAGAGTGCGGTCGAGAGCAATACGACGGAAGTCACGATCTATAATCTGCGCAAGAAACTCGGCAGCGACTTCATCAAGTCCATCCGGGGCGTGGGCTATATGGTGGACGCATGAGCAGGCCTACCCTTACCCGCAATCTGTTCTTTCGCGTTACGCCGACGATCCTCATCACCATGGCTATCATCGGCGGTTTTGCATTCAACAGCGCCACGCGTGAAATCAATAATGTCTACGACGCACAATTAATCAATGATGCCAATGTCCTGTGGATGCTTCTTCACAATCAGTTTGATGAAACGGGAGACACCCCACCCAAGCAGATCGCCGATATCGATTTCAGCATGGGCAACCAGCTCGCGCTGAACGAGGACGCGGATGATTATGCCGACGCGCATATGTTCAGGGCCTGGAAGGACAACAAGATCGTCCTTTTCTCCGGATCGACATTTCCGGCTGAAATCCCCTTGCAGCGCGCCGGCTTCACCAACGTTCCCTTTGACAGCGAACTTTGGCGGATTTACTCCCTGCCGATCCCCGATACGCATGTTGTGATCGAGGTGGCGGAAAAGGTAGCCATGCGCCAGACGCTGGTGTCGAACATCCTGCTCAATCTGATCTTCCCTCTGCTGATCCTGATCCCGTTGATCGCGCTGCTGATATGGTTTGGCATCAACAGCGGCCTCAGCACCATCCGCATGCTGGTGCAGCAGATCCGCAGCCGCTCTCCGGACGACCTTTCGGCCATTCCGGTCGATACACTGCCAAGGGATCTGTCCCCCCTCGGCCGCTCGATCAACCAGCTGCTCGAGGATCTCGATGATTCGCTCAAGGCGGAACGGCGCTTTGCCGATCATGCTGCCCATCAGTTGCGCACGCCGCAGGCGGCATTGAAGCTTCTGCTGCAAATGCTGGCCCAGGCTGACAACGAGAAGGAGCGGCAGGCCATCATCGCCGACCTTATCATCAGCAATGAAAGGGCCACCTATCTGATCGAGCAATTGCTGCGTGCCGCCCGCGTGGGTCATCAGCCCATGCAATTGCAGGCCGTACCGCTGTACAGCAGCGTGGCATCCGTCGTTGCCGAAATGGGAAATCTGATAACGGCAAAGCAGCTGGACATGTCGCTCGATGGTGACGAAAAAGCGCTGGTGCGGGCCGATGAGCCCCTGCTTCGTCTCATGATCAGCAATCTCATCGAAAATGCGGTGAAATATACGCCCGCTTCCGGCAAGATACGCGTGGCGATCACGGCGGCCAACAACTACTGGCGCCTGTCCATTTCAGACAGCGGGCCGGGTATCGCCGAACACCACCGGGAGGCCGTATTCCAGCGATTCTATCGTGTTGATACGCCGCAGATCGAGGGAACCGGGCTGGGCCTGACGATCGTTGCCGATATCGTCAAGCGCCTGTCCGGCACGATTGCATTGAAATCCCCGGCTTCCGGAAAGGGTCTTCTCGTAGAAGTGCTTCTACCAAAAGCATAATTTCGCTTCCACACGACTGCTCTGTCCGCCCTCCCTCGATTTCAGTTTGGCATCATCTTCGCATAATTTAGCGATCATCCATCGATGCTAGAAGCTCCTCACGTTCGCACGAGGAGTGTCTGCATGCATGTATTTTGTGATTTTGATGGGACCATTTCGCTTGAGGACGCTACCGATTTCATTCTTGAACGATTAGCCAGCCCTGCCTGGGAAGATATCGAACAGCAATGGAAGCAGGGCCTCATTGGTTCCGCTGAATGCATGGCACGCCAGATTGCCCTGATCGAAGCAACACATCAGGAACTGGATAGCGCGCTTGATGACATCGCCATTGATCCAACCTTCCCTGCCTTCATCGACTTCTGCTGGGCGCAGGGCATTCCGGTCACGATCATCAGCGACGGTGTCGATTATTTCATCAAGCGCATCCTTGCCCGGCACAAGCTCGATTATCTCCCGGTCATCGCCAACAAGCTGACGATCTCCGGCGTGAATGGTCATACCCGCTATGAACTCAGTTCACCGTACAGCGATATCGATTGTTCGTCGGCCGCCGGTGTCTGCAAATGCCGTTCCGTCGAGGCCTTCGATACGCGGGTCTATATCGGCGACGGCCGCTCCGATTTCTGCGTCTCCGACAAGCCGGAACTGGTCTTCGCCAAGGACAAGCTGGCCGAGTTCTGCACGGAACAAGCCATTCCGTTTGTCGGCTACGAGAACTTTTCCGATCTTACCCAGAGCCTGAAGAATGCGCTCCCCGGCTTCAACCGCCATCACAAGAGCGCTCCCCGTTACGCCACGGCGTAAAAATGCAACAGAAGAGAATCTTCATGAAAACCAACCTTGCCATCGAGCAGAATGACAATGCTGCCCCCAAGCAGATCTCCGAAGCTGAACTTCGCGCCCTTGAGCAGGAATATTGCTCGCACGGCGATACGGTTCACTATACCGATCATCCGATGTTCTTCGACCGGTGCGAAGGCTCCTACGTCTACGACGCCAAGGACACCCCGTTCCTCGACCTGCAGATGTGGTATTCGGCGGTCAATTTCGGCTACCGCAATCCGCGCCTGAACGCCGCGGCGCATCGCCAGCTGGATACGCTTCCTCAGGTTGCCTCGCAGTACCTGCATCGCGAAAAGGTTGAACTGGCCGCCATGATTGCCAGGGATGCCGAGCGCAAGTTCGGTGCCAAGGGCCGTGTTCATTTCAACGTCGGTGGTTCGCAGGCCGTTGAAGACTCGCTCAAGCTGGTTCGCAACTATTCCGGCGGCAAGAGCCTGATGTTCGCCTTCGAGGGCGGGTACCACGGCCGTACGCTCGGTGCATCCGCGATCACCTCGAGCTATCGCTATCGCCGCCGCTATGGTCATTTCGGCGACCGCGCCCAGTTCATCGAATTCCCCTACCACTTCCGCGGCCCCAAGGGCATGAGCAAGGAAGAGTACGGTCATTACTGCGTTCAGAAATTCGCCCGCCTGTTCGAAAGCGAATATAATGGCGTGTGGGACCCGAAGACCGGCAAGGCCGAATACGCCGCATTCTATGTCGAGCCGATCCAGGGCACCGGCGGCTATGTCATTCCGCCGATGAACTTCTTCAAGGAACTCAAGAAGGTCCTCGATGATCATGGCATTCTGCTTGTGGTCGACGAAATCCAGATGGGCGTCTACCGCACGGGCAAGCTGTGGTCGATCGAGCATTTCGGCGTAACACCCGATGCACTCGTGTTCGGCAAGGCAATCACCAACGGACTTAACCCGCTGTCCGGTGTTTGGGCCAAGGAAGAATTGATCAATCCCGGCATTTTCCCGCCCGGCTCCACCCATTCGACCTTCGCCAGCAACCCGATGGGTACCGCTGTCGCCCTCGAAACCATGAAAATGCTCGAAGAAGAAGACTTCGGCGCAGCCGTCATGGAAAAGGGTGCCTATTTCCTCGATGGTCTGAAAGAGTTGCAGAAGCGTCATCCCACCATTGGCGACGTGGACGGACTCGGCCTCGCACTGCGTGTCGAAATCTGCAAGGAAGACGGCTTCACGCCCGACAAGGCAGCGCTCGACTGGATGGCCGATGAAGGCATGAAGGGCGATCTGGTCGTCGGCAACAAGAAGTACGGTCTCGTGCTCGATGTTGGCGGCTACTACAAGAACGTCATCACCTTGGCACCAAACCTGCTGATTACCCGTGAGGAAATCGATCTGGCGCTCACCCTGCTCGATCAGCTTTTCACGCGCGCCGCCAAGAGATAATCGGATGCAACTCCTCCTTCTTCACCTTGATGATGCGCTGGAGTTGCAACCCGACTTCGTGCGCGCCTGTATGCGAACCGGCGCGCGCCAGATCCACGCGGAAGACCATGGCCTGATGGTTCGTCTGTGGGGCCACCAGACGGCCATCGATGCCCTCGACGGCTGTCTTTCCCGGCAAATGGCTGGCGATCAGAAGCAGCCGCATCTGTGTTTCATGGGATCGGGCGATTTCCACCATGTCAGCGCCCTGCTGGTCGCGGCCGCCCTTGAAAACAATCCGGGCCCGGCAACGCTCATTCACTTCGACAATCATCCGGACTGGGTGCATTTCGGCAACGGAATGCACTGCGGCTCGTGGATCAACCGCGCCCTGCAGCATCCCGGCCTTGAAAAGATCGTGACAATCGGTGTGTGCAGCGACGATCTGACCAATCCCGAACGCAAGGGTGCCAACCTGTCCCTGCTGCAGCAGGGACAGCTGGAACTTTATCCCTACAGCCATGCGCCAAGCCGGGTGCGCAAGAACTATGGCAGTGGTGCCAGCTATGAGCAGAAAAACGGTGTCTTGAGCTGGAAGACAATCGCGGAGATCGGTGAAGACAATTTCATCGGTCAGCTGTTGTCGCGCATCAAGACCGAGGCGGTGTACCTCACCATCGACAAGGATGTGCTGGTGCACGATGATGCCATCACCAATTGGGACCAGGGAAACATGCGTCTGCCCTATGTGCTGTCTCTCATCACCGAGATCAGCAAGCGTCACCGGATTATCGGTGCCGACGTGACCGGTGACTATTCGACGCCGTCCTATGCCGGGAACTTGTGGACGCGCTTCACCAAGCGTGCGGAAATCTTCATCGACCAGCCGCACACGACGCCCGACCCGGTGCTCACAACCAATATCAACAGTGCTGCCAACCATGCATTGCTGGAAGTTCTGTCGGAGGCCATGGGATGACCGGCACCCTCACCCCTGCCATGCTGGCCCTGATCGCGTTCTGCGTGCTGACGGAGACTGCACGGGAAGTCTGCTTCAAACATTCCGCCGACAACGAAACGCTGTCCGCAGCCCTGGTCAAACCCATGACCTGGCTCGGCGTCCTCTTCTGGGCTCTCGAACTGGTCGGCTGGACGATCGTGCTCGAACACGTGCCGCTGTCGATTGCCTTTCCGCTCATGGCCTTGAGCTATGTCGTCATCGTGCTCGCCGGAGCATGGATATTCAAAGAACAAATCAACCTTCGCCACGCAGCCGGTGTGCTGTTCATCACAGCCGGTGTGGCTTGTGTAGGAGCAACAGGATTATGAAACTCTTCGCTCATACAAGGTGGGATATCGCGCCTGTTCTGGCAGCCATCGCTCACCTTCTCTTCAATATCTATCTGGTTGTCGGCTTCGAAAGCCGCCCACTGTGGCTGTCGCTCGTTCTCGGCGGGTTCTATGCAGTATCGATCTCGTGGAACATCAACAGCATTTCGCACAACTTCATCCACACGCCCTACTTCAAGCCGCGTGCGATGAATTATGCCTTCAGCCTGCTCGAATCGATCACGATCGGTTTCTCGCAGACCTATTATCATTGGATTCACATGCGCCATCACTCGGGCAACAGCGACCGTCCGAACGAAAAGGGTGAAACCATCGACTGGCTGTCGATTTATCGCCATGGCAAGAATGGCGAGCCGGAAAATGTTTGGAGCTATACGTTCCTGAGCTTCTTCCGCGACAGCCTCGGCGACATTCACAAGGCCATCTCGAAGAACCGCCCGTTTGACGCCAAATGGGGCCGTTTCGAACTCTATGCCTTCCTGGGTCTGGCGGCGATCGGCTTCCTCTATGACTGGAAGGCAATGCTGTTCTTCGTTCCCTTCTACTATCTGGGGAATTGCCTCTCCTCGCTCAACGGCTATTACGAGCACCTCAACGGCGATCCGGAAGAACCCATCGCCTGGGGCGTCAGCAGCCATAACCGCTTCTACAACTGGCTGTGGTTCGGCAACGGCTACCATGCCGAGCACCACTATCGTCCGAAGACCCATTGGACCGAACTGCGCACCTTCCACGAGAAGATCAAGGAAGACCAGGACAAGGCTGGCGTCCACGTCATCAGCACCTGCCATGCGCTGGGCTTCATGGCCAAGGAAAACAGAAACCCGGATATGATCGATGCAGATGTCTGATGGATTGAGCTATTTCCTCGAAGGCTCGAATGGCAAAGGTGTATTGCTTGTTCATGGACTGACGGGTGCCCCGGCAGAAATGAAAATGCTGGCGCGACAGCTGAATCGCAAGGGATACAGCGTCTATGCTCCGCTTCTGGCGGGGCATGGCGTTGACATGGCGACCTTGACGCAAACGCGCTGGCAGGACTGGCTGCACAGCGTCGAGGAAGCGACGGAAAAATTCGCGCCCTACAACAATGAAACATTTGCGGCCGGTATCTGCATCGGCGGCAAATTGTCGATGATGGCGGCACACCGCAATCCGAACAGCATCAAGGCGGTGGCGATCTATTCGCCCTGCTTCCATTATGACGGCTGGAACGTGCCGCACTATTACTGGCTGCTGTCGCCGTTCATCGAGCTTCTGTCGTATATCCCCTCCGTTGCCCGGCTCAATTTCAGCGAAACATCGGCGCTCGGTATCAAGGATGAACGCATCCGCCGCATGATGGAAAGCATGGAAGCGGAAGGCGTCATCGACAAATTCCCCGGCAAGGGCATCGTCGAGATGTACCGTCTGGGCAAAGAGCTGAAAAAGACCCTGCCGCAGATGCAGACACCAACACTGATCCTGCATGCGACGGAAGACGATCTGAGCAGCCCGAAACATGCGCGCTACATCAGCCGCCATATTGGCGGGCCGCATCAGCTGAAATGGATCGAAGACAGCTACCATATGATCCACGTGGACCGGCAGCGTCAAAAGGTCGGTGACTACACGGCGGAATTCTTCGAGGCAAACAATGCACCAGCCTATGCATGATCAGTTCCTGCCTCAGACGGCCGCATCGCCGGCAATCCCGGCGGTGGCGCAGACGCGCGTGTTCGATTCCATCCGCGATATCGGCCACGAAGCATGGAACATGTGCTTTGCCGGGGAAGTCGAGGATTATGACTGCCTGCTCGCCATCGAGGAAGCCGGCATCGCCGGTTTTGCCTTCCGCTATGTCACGGTCGTCGAGAACGGGCGGCTGCTGGCGGCCATGCCGGCGTTCCTGACCGATTATCAGCTGGATACGACATTGGAAGAAGGCCGCCTGCGCCAGTTTCTGCGCCGCATACGGCAAACCTATTCGCGCTTCCTGACGCTGAAGCTCGCCTGTCTTGGCTCTCCATGCACCGAGAATGGCGTCACGGGCTTTCATCCCGATCTGCCGGACCAACGCAAGGCCGAGCTGTTTTCGCTGGTCTTGTCTGGATTTGAGCAATACGCCAAGGCGAATGGCTGTTCGCTGATCGGTATCAAGGATGTACCGGAGCCAACCACGGCGGCCTTTGGTGCTGTCTTCTCCGACCGTGCCTTCGCGGGCATTCCGGGGTTGCCGACGGCCTGGCTCGACATCAATTTTGACTCCATCGAAACCTATATGGCGCGTCTTTCCTCCGGCACCCGCAAGGATATGCGCCGGAAGATGAAGTCATTCGAAAAGATCCGGATTGAAAACCGATCCGACTTCGGAACGATGCTGCCGCAGGTCATGGCGCTCTACCATGACACCCGCAACCGCAGTGAATGGCAGTTTGAAGAACTGACCGCAGATTATTTCGACGGCGTCCTGCGCCGCATGCAGGGACGGTCGTTCTGCACCTTCTACTATGCCGGTGACCAGCTCCTGGCCGCCAATCTGCTCGTGCATGACGGCAACACGCTGATCGACAAGTTCTTCTGCATGAACAGCGCCGAAGGCCGCGCCTACAACCTGTACTACCTGAGCTGGTTCACCAATCTGCGCCATTGCCTGGAACATGGGATGACCCGGTATCAGAGCGGGCAGGCCTATTACGAGAACAAGATTCGTCTCGGCAGCCAGCTCACGCGCAACACCATGTATTTCAAGCACCGCAATCCGGTCGTTCAATGGGCATTGCGACTGGCTTCGCCGCTCTTCGCTGCGGATGAAACGCTGAAGGACAGCGCATGAAGCCGATCAATCTCGTCTGGTTTGCCATTCCCCTCTTCAACACCCTGTTTCAGGTTTTCATCAAGCTTGCGGCGGAACAGATGACCGGGCTTGGCTTTAATATGGCCTGGCTGATCCACGCCGCCACGTCGCCCTGGATGCTTGCAGCCATTGCCGCCGAAGTCATCTGCTTCGTTTTCTGGCTGCAAGCGCTGGCCCAGCTCGACCTGAGCAAGGCATTTCCCCTGACCGGTATCAGCTATGTGATGATCCTGGCGACCAGCTGGCTGATCTTCCAGGAGGACATCACGCCGCTGCAGATTATCGGCAGCACACTGATTCTGATCGGGGTCTGGCTGATTGGAACAGCATCGGGGGAGCGAAAGGACACGGAACCGTCACTGTCCGGCGCTATACCCCATAAATTGCGTTAGGCGGATGATGTTTGACTGCGTGTCCATATTTCGATGTAATCTGCCATGACAAGACCGCATGCACCGCGAAGGTCAGGACCTATGGATCGCTACGAAACTTTTGCAACCTGGATCTTCATAGCATTTGGCGTGCTGGTTCTTGCCGGATTGATGGCGTTTTCGATCACAAGCAACGACCAGCCGGCATTTCTGTTTGCACTCGGCGCGTCCTGCACCGGGTTTTTTCTGGGCTTTGCTGTCGTTTTCAATCAGCCCAAACTGTACGGCTTGATTCTCCTGGCCACGATAGTCCTCGTGGGCTGCTCGATTGCCGCCATTGTCACCTGACTGATCACTCGACCGGCTGGGTGATGTGCCGGTATGCACCATGCCAGTAGAGCAGCGGTTCGGCATTCCGGCGTAACGTGACAGCACGCACCCGGCCGATGAGAATGCCGTGCGAATGCCGTTCGATGGCATCGTCGAGCTCGCAGTCAAGCACTGTCAGGGCATTCTTCAGCGCCAGGGTTCCCGTGGCGAGTTCCTGCCATTCCGCGTCCAGATAACGGTCTATCCCCTTGCGCCCGCCACGCCCCGCAAAGCTGTCAGCCACGTGCCGCTGGTCATGCGCCAGAACATTCACGCAGAAACTGCCATGGCGCTGCAGGACCGGCCAGGATGACGAATCCCGGTTGAGACTGACAATCACCGAGGGCGGGTCAATGGCCAGGGATGAAACAGACGTAGCGGTAAACCCCGTGCGGTCGTTGCCGCGTCCGACGGTGACAACGCTCACGGCACCCGCAAGGTGGCGCATGGAATCCTTGAACAAGTCAGCTTCCACGGTCAATTCATGCTGGGCGGCGCGCGCCCCGGTCTGAAAGACGGACATTTTTTCCTCATTCATTGGATCATCTTGGGGATCACCCTGGGGATCACTCTGGCAGGCGGGTCGTTCGATCGGACGGCCATTCACCCCTGCATTGCAGCACATACGTATAGCGACAAACCAGATTGTGCTTTGCTCAACCTGCGACCATTCGGCAATTTTGTTTTGCGTTTTTTGGCTATTTCGAGAAACCAAATCTAAAACGTCTGCAATGACGACCGGAGAGCTGGGGATTGATGGTGCTACGCGCGCCGGAATGGCTCAGTCGTGAGTCCCCGGAACCGGCGCCAAGCCACCGCGCAGGCAGCACTGCCATTTTGTCCGCGAATGACGAAAACAGACGGAGAGGAGAACTTATTTCCAGTCATTGGCATTTTGAGACAAAATCATACCCAGGAGGCCATCAAAATAGTAATCTCTATCGTGTTAATCGTCTATCGAATGCCCGATGATTGGCACCACCCGCATGGAGAGAACGAATCTGATGGCGTCCACTGACTACACGACCACCCGCGTTGCGCCAGCTCAGGCATTCCGGCGCCTCTTCAAAAACAGAGACCGCATGACTGTCGCAGTAATTTTCGCCGTTGCCTTTGCATTCCATCTGGCCGCGTTGTTTAATCTCCTGCCGGCATGATCCAAGATCGGGATGCCGTTCAGGCGATTATCCCCATACCTTCCCGCATGATCCAGATGAGCGGACGATCCCCATGGCTTCCCTGTTCTCTTCGCTGACAATCGGTGATCTCACGCTGCCAAGCCGGATCGTCATGGCCCCGATGACGCGCCACCGCGCGCAGCACGGGAAAATACCGGGCAACCTCAATGCTCTCTATTATGCGCAGCGCGCCAGCGCCGGGCTTGTCATCACGGAGTCGACGGAAATCGATCCGCACAGCAGCGTCGAGGTGCCAACCCGCCCGGGCCTTTACAACGACGCGCAGCAAGCCGGCTGGCGCCTGGTAACAGACGCTGTGCACGCAGCGGGCGGGCGGATTTTTGTCCAGCTGTCGCATATGGGCAGAGCCGCCCTTCCCTCGCAATTGCGGGATGGCCGTTGGCCCGTCGGTCCTTCAGCCCTGGCGGCTGCCGGAAAAATCTATACGGCGAACGGCCCCGAACCCTATGTCGAACCGCAGGCGCTCTCTCCCGATGACATCGCCGGGATTGTCGGTGAATTCGCCGATGCTGCGGCGCGTGCAAAAAATGCCGGGTTTGACGGCATCGAAATTCACGGTGCCAATGGTTATCTCGTCGATCAGTTTCTGCGCGATGGCAGCAATGTCCGCGCCGACGGCTATGGCGGTTCGGTGGAAAACCGCTTCCGCTTCCTGCGTGAAATCATCGAGGCGGCGAAGGCGTTTTGGCCGGCGGGCCGCATCGGCGTTCGGCTCTCGCCGACCAATCCCTTTCAGGGCATGAGCGACAGCGATCCCGTTGCGCATTTTGCCGCGATAGCCGCCCTGCTCCAGCCTCTTGGCCTTGCCTATCTGCACATTGTGGCACCGGCCGTTGTGCCCGATGGACAAGCCGATGCTGCGCCTGCCATCCGGGCGGCATTTCATGGTCCGCTGATCGTCGCAGGCGGCTACAGGCGCGAACACGCGGAAGCCGTGCTGGCCAATGGCGGCGCCGATCTGGTTGCCTTTGGCGAAGCCTACATCGCCAATCCGGATCTTCCGCAGCGCTGGCGTATCGATGCCACGCTCAATGCGGCCGACAAATCGACGTTCTATACCACCGACGCCAAGGGCTATACGGATTATCCGAGCCTTGAACTTGTTGACGATTGAAAGCGCCAGCAGGAACCGGAATATTTTTCGCTCCGCGTGGAACCAATCCTTCGCTGACGCATTGTGTGGGTACTGGTAACCCCAACCAGTCTTGGCTTTCCCCCACAAGCCAACACAGCCCAATCCTCATACCCCTTGAGGATTGGGCTTTTTTCTTTAGCATTGCGGTTCACACAATCGAAACGGAGGAAGCAATGTCCATTGATAGCGCCAAGCAAGCCATCGAGACTGCAATCCATCGCGGTGATTTCAAGAGCATGGGGATTGCCGTCTTCAAGGCAATCAATGCCTTGGAGGAGCGCATCCGGGAAATGGAAGAAGAGATCGCCCGCCTGAAAGCAAAAGTGAACTGAGCTCCGGCCATTCTTTCTTTGAAATGAAAGCTGGCTATGTTAAACTTTTGCCAAGTTGAGTGTAGCGGTACCTTGAGCCTGCGCCGCACTGAAACGATGCGTGATATTTTTATCCAGAGTCCAGTTTGTTAGAGCCAAATCAAGCCTCAACCCGTGAAACCCCTTCCGTTTAGGCAGGGGTTTTGCTTGTAAGGATGACCGCTATGAAAATCGTTCTGACGATTGTCGCCTTGCTTCTGATCATCATGGGCACCGTCTGGGCGTTGCAGGGCCTGAGCATCCTCGGCGGCAGTTTTATGGTCGGCCAGACGCGCTGGCTGTATATTGGTCTCGTCACAATCGTGATCGGTGCCATTCTCCTGGTCTCCGCCACCGTGCGGCGATAGCAGGCAGCCTTCCGCCATTCCATCCCGTCCAAATCCAGACTTTACAATGCCTTGGCTATGCTTCTGTCTGGATTTGTCAGGAGGCCGCTGATAAAACGGCAGAATGAACGCGGGAGGCGAAGTTTCATGACCGAACTGACAATTATCGTAGAATTCGAGACCCATGAGGGTCGCGAAGAGGAATTCATCACGCTCATTCGCGAGCATGCGCGCAAAACACTGGATGAGGAACCGGGCTGCCTGCGGTTCGAGGTCATCAAGCCCATTGCGCGGGACGGCACCCCCATTGCCAACAAGGTCATGGTCAACGAACTCTATGCCAATGAAGCGGCGGTTACCGCCCACGAAAACAATCCGCGCATGGCGAAAGTGCGTGCCGCCAATGCACCATTGCTCAAATCCAGCCGGCTGATCCTGGCCAAGTCGCTGAGCCCCAAGCCGGCCGATGGCATGACCACCATGGAACTGAATGCCAGCAATGATGATTGAGGAGCTATGCCTAACGTCGAATGTCGTTGGGCATCGAAATATGCGATGAATAATTCCAGCACTTTTTCATTCTCTGTCCTTGCCGCGGCTACAAGAAGGTTTCCTGTGAAAAACAAACTGGCACTGGCCATGCTTTTGCCCTGTCTTTTGACCATCAGCAATTGCGGTGCCATGCGCTGGATGGATGAGACCTCGAAAGCGTCCGGTCCAACCAGTTGTGCCGGCTGGAACAAGATCCGCATCAAGCCGGAAACAGCCGTCTACCTCGCCCGCAATGATTTCTCGGCCGGAATAGACATCGATTCTCATAATCTCAATGGACAATCGCACGGCTGCTGGAACTGACAGGCCTCGCCTGTCTGTCTGCCGGGCGGGCGTTCTGGAACCAAATGCTGCCGCCACCGTTATCCCCCTGTATCGATGAAAGGAATTCCGGAATGGCAACGAATATATCCAAAGCCCGTGACGCAGCCGAAGAGGATCTGGAAAGCCAGATCGCTGCATTGCGCAAGGAGCTTTCAGGGATAACCCAATCCCTGTCCGACCAGGGTTATGATCTGCTCGACCAGGCGAACACGACCTACCATTCGGTCAGGCGGCATGGCCGCAAGGCCGCGCGGTTCGTCGGTGATGAAGCACAGGTCGTGGCAGACAAGGCCAAGGAAAATCCCCTGATCACGGTTGCAGTTATCTCAGCAATTGCCGGGATCGGTCTGCTCGCTGGTTTGAGCGCCTATCGCCGGTAAATGCCCCTGCCCTTGAAATGGGCAATGCGGCCACCTACATCAGCTGCAGAAATTCGGCTCCGTCTTTGACCACGGATGTACTGGCACTGGTGTCGAGCCGAATTCGGAAAGGTCGGGAATTCCCGGCCTTTTTTATTGTCTTTTTGCATCAGCCGCACCTTATGGCGAGACTTTAGCGTGTCATCTGTTGCACCCGTGGGACGGAACATCTATGAAAGACAGGAATACAGCCTTGATCGGGTTGGATGAGGTTTTACATTGAGACTGAGCCCCTTCGATTCCAGGATGGGGTGTTGAGAGCGAGCTGCCTGAATGGACAATTTCGAGAAATACGCACTGGCGTTGATGGTCGTATTCGGTGCCCTTATCATTGGCGGCCTGATGGCCGTCCATATTGCTTGGGTCCATAAAGCCGGATTTCTCTACGCATTGGCCGCTGCCATCGTTGTCTGGGCCGCCGGATTTGCCGTCCTGTTTGACAAGCCGCGTGTCTATGGTTTCCTGCTGCTTGTGGCTGCTGCTTTCATTACGGCATCGATCGTCGTTCTGGTTCGCTGATCACGCCTGACCCGGCCTTCCAACGCACCATTGGAAAATATGAAACTTAGGTTCATATTATTATTTACTTTATCAAGAATAATTCTAAAGTAGCGTCTTGTTCCCATAGCATGACCTGATTTCGGGTTGAGAGAGATATTCCCATGCGACTGACCAGACAGACCAATTATGCCATTCGTATTCTGATGTATTGTGCCGCCAATGATGGCAATCTGAGCCGGATCGCCGAAATTGCGCACGCCTACACAGTCTCCGAGCTTTTCCTGTTCAAGATCCTGCAGCCGCTTGTTGAAAACGGTTTCATTGAAACCGTGCGCGGTCGCAATGGCGGCGTGAAACTCGGCAAGCCTGCCAAGGACATCACCCTTTTCGACGTGGTGCGCGTGACCGAAGAAAACTTTGCCATGGCAGAGTGCTTTGAGAACGATGCGGCGGAATGCCCCTTGATTGACAGCTGCGGCCTGAACGCAGCCCTGCGCAAGGCATTGAATGCCTTCTTCGAGGTACTCGCCCAGTATTCCATCGATGATATCGTCAAGACGAGAGATGTGCGCGCCCTCCTCGGCATCGACAATCTGGCACCCCGCCTCGCTACGGTGAGCTGACAGAATTCTCTTGGGGTGACCGGCCCGGGGATCGCTCGCCAACCACAATCCGCATGAATGGAGTTGCGCCATGTACATCGCCATGAATCGTTTCAAGGTTCAGTCGGGCTCCGAAGACGCGTTTGAAACCGTGTGGAAGTCACGCGACTCCCGGCTGTCCTCGGTGCCCGGCTTTGTCGAATTCCACCTGCTGCGCGGTGCCCGGAACGAGGAAGAGAATTACACCCTCTATGCATCGCACACCGTGTGGCGGACCCAGGCGGATTTCACCGCATGGACTCAGTCCGAACATTTCCGCGCAGCCCATCGCAATGCGGGCGATACCAAGCCGAGTTACATCGGACACCCGCAATTCGAGGGGTTTTCCGTGGTCGAGGGCGCCTGATTTAGTCTTTTTGCGACAAATGAGACGTTTTGACACATGCGTAGCCGGCGATGCATTTTGCCGGTCAGGACGGCAAAATCGACGAAATATGATTGAATTGGTTATGTTATTTTCCCAGTTTAGAATTATTCCAAGCTATTGATATCACGGCATATTCAGCGGCCGGCATTTGACAGAATTCGGACAAACCAGTCTTATAGGATCAGTATCGCGAATAACGCATGACCTTTAATGTTAGGGCCTTGAACCCTTGCGATTGGAGGAACCCTTGTCTGGTTCGAAAGTATTTCCAGGTTGCGGAACAATGTTTCCGGGCCAATTTCTGCAAAGCGCCACCCATCCTGTCACCAGGAGAAGTTCTGACATCGTAAAACTGTCAGGATTTGCGGGTATTTATTCTTATGAATATGGCGCTTAGACAACATGCTCGTATGTCATTGCAATATCATCACCCAGAAAGAAATCGAGAATACTATCACTGAACTTCTCGATGCTGACCCGTGGCAACTGATTGTCCCGGCAAAAGTCTACCATGCCATGCAGAAGCGTGGCCGCTGCTGTGGCTGCTTCCCAAACGTCGTTGAAACCATCATAAAGGTGACGGAAGAATATCACCTCCGCCACGGTTCAAACGATTCTGATGCTGTCTCGTTTATCGATCGTGTGCGGGCATTGCGTCACGAATACGGGAGTTCACGGCATGAAAGGCGACAAAAAGGTCATCGAGCGGCTTAACGAGGCACTTTTCCTCGAATTGGGAGCGGTCAACCAGTATTGGTTGCATTATCGCCTGCTGGACGATTGGGGTTACAAGCTGCTCGCCAAGAAGGAGCGCGCCGAATCCATCGAGGAAATGCAGCACGCTGACAAGATCATCGAGCGCATCATCTTCCTTGAAGGCCATCCAAACCTGCAGTCCATCGGCGCCCTGCGCATCGGCCAGAACATCAAGGAAGTTCTGGAAGCCGACCTGGCCGGCGAATATGACGCTGTGAAGTCGTACAAGAAGTCGCGTGAGATCTGCGCGGAAGTGGGCGACTACGTCACCAAGGAACTCTTTGACGAGCTTCTGAAGGACGAGGAAGGCCACATCGATTTCCTCGAGACCCAGCTCGACCTTCTCAAGCGCATCGGCGTCGAGAATTATGGTCAGCTCAATGCGGCGCCAGCCGACTCCGCTGAATAAGCGGCCGATCGCATTCACAAAAAAGGGCGCCCATGGGCGCCCTTTTCTTTTGTATCGCGGCAAACCTTATTTCGGCAGCTTGTCGTCCACGCCGGCAACGTAGAAGTTCATGCCGAGAATGGTCTTGTCGTCGGCGGTTTCACCAGCCTTCAGCCATTCGGAGCCGTCCTGCTTCTTGACCGGACCGGTGAAGGGCTTCAGCGCACCGGATGTAATCTTGGCCTGGGTTTCCTCGGCCAGCTTCTTCACATCGTCAGGCATGTTGGTGTAGGGCGCCATGACCACGAGGTTTTCATGCATGCCGTGGAAAACATTGTGGGTCTTCCATGTGCCATCGATCACGGCCTTGGCCCGTTCGATGTAGTAAGGGCCCCAATTGTCGACGATGGCGGTCAGCTGGGTTTCCGGGCCGAACTTGATCATGTCGGAAGCCTGGCCGAATGCCTTGATCTTGCGTTCCGCGGCAACCTGCATCGGCGCGGTCGAATCCGTATGCTGGGTGATGATATCGACGCCCTGGTCGACCAGAGCCTTGGCCGCATCGGCTTCCTTGCCCGGATCGAACCAGGCATTGGCCCAGATCACCTTGACCTTGAAGTTCGGGTTGACCGACTGCGCACCCAGCATGAAGGAGTTGATGCCCTGCACCACTTCGGGGATCGGGAATGAACCGATATAGCCGGCAACGCCAACCTTGGACAGCTTGGCGGCAATCACACCCTGTACGTAGCGGCCTTCATAGAAGCGCGAATTGTACACGGCAACATTGTCGGCCGTCTTGTAGCCGGTCGCGTGTTCGAACTTCACATTCGGGAACTTCTGCGCAACCTTGATCGTCGCATCCATGTAGCCGAATGAGGTCGTGAAGATCAGCTTGTTGCCGGCACGCGCCAGACGCTCGATCGAACGCTCCGCATCCGCCCCCTCAGGCACGCTTTCGAGGAAGGTTGTCTCGACCTTGTCGCCAAGCGCCTTTTCCATCTCCTTGCGGCCCTGATCGTGCTGGTAGGTCCAGCCGAAATCACCGGGCGGTCCGATATAGATGAAGCCGACCTTCAGTTTCTCTTCGGCATGGGCCGCGCCCGCAACGGCAAAGCTGGCAGCCATGGACAGCGCCATAAGCAGTTTTTTCATTCGTGTTCACCTCTCTGTTAAACCAAAAGCCTTGTCTTTTATTCTCGCCCGGCTGCTCAGCGGTCGGGCACGAAGGGTTTGCCGAGGGATGTCGGCGTATTCATCAGGGTCAGCCGCTTGTTCCGCGAAATCAGAACAAGCACGATAATCGTTGCCAGATAAGGCAGCGACGACATGAACTGCGAGGGTATGCCGATGCCAAGCGCCTGGGCGTGCAGCTGGCCGATGGTGACCGCGCCGAAGAGGTAGGCGCCCGCCAGAATCCGCCATGGCCGCCACGAGGCGAACACCACCAGTGCAAGCGCGATCCATCCCCGGCCCGACGTCATGTTTTCCACCCATTGCGGCACATAGACGAGCGATAGTTGCGCACCGGCGAGCCCGGCGCAAGCGCCCCCGAACATCACGGCGAGATAACGCACCCGAATAACCCGCACGCCAAGCGCATGCGCCGAGGTATGATTGTCACCGACAGCGCGCAATGTCAGGCCGGCACGGGTGCGGAACAGGAACCATGTGACGCCGATGGTCAGAAGGATCGACATATAGAAAATCGGATCCTGTCCGAACAGGAATTTCCCGACGACCGGCAAATCCGTCAGCACCGGAATATTCAGGGACTGCATCCGCACGCCGGGCAGCCCGACAAAACTTTCGCCGATCATGGCGGAAGCGCCCAGCCCCAGCAGCGTCAAAGCCAGTCCCGTTGCCACCTGATTGGTCAACAGCGTCAACGTCAGGAAACCGAACAGCAGCGAAAAGGCAGCGCCGGCCAGAATGGCTGCGAACATGCCGAGCCATGCCGATCCGGTGAGCTGCGCAACGCCGAAGCCGGCAACAGCACCCATGATCATCATGCCTTCGACGCCGAGATTGAGTACGCCGGAGCGTTCCACGACCAGTTCGCCCATGGCAGCGATCAGCAAGGGCGTTGCGGCTGTGGCAACCGTCAGGAGAATGGCTTCGAACATGCCCATGTCATGCCCCCTTTGCTGCGGCGTCGCTGTGCCGGGTGACGAAGCGGATGCGGTAATAAATGAGCGTGTCGCTCGCCAGCACGAAGAACAGGATGATGCCCTGGAAGATGCGCGCCGATTTCTCGGAAATGCCGAGCGAAACCTGTGCCGCTTCACCGCCCAGATAAGACAGCGCCAGAACCAGCCCTGCGGCAACGATGCCGAGCGGATTGAGGCGGCCAAGGAAGGCAACGATGATGGCGGTGAAGCCGTAGCCGGGAGAAATCGTCGTGCGCAATTGGCCGACAGCGCCGGAAACCTCGGCAATCCCGGCCAGCCCAGCCAGCGCCCCGGAGACGAGGAACGCAAAGAATGTCAGGCGCCCGGCACTGAAGCCGGCAAAACGCCCTGCCCGCGCGCTGCGTCCCAGCACCTTGATTTCAAAGCCGTTCAGCGTGCGCGACAGCATGAACCAGACAAGGAGCGCGGCGACAATCGCCAGAACAAATCCCCAATGCGCCCGCCCCGACGAAGCCCATATCTCGGGAAGGATGGCACTGGAATTGAACTGCACCGTTTCAGGGAAGTTGAAACCCTGCGGGTTGCGCCAAGGGCCGCGCACGATCCAGTCGAGGAACAACTGCGCCACATAGACCAGCATCAGGCTCGTCAGAATCTCGTTGGTGTTGAACCGCACCTTGAGGAACGCCGGAATGGTCGCGTAGGCCATCCCGCCTGCCATGCCCAGCAGCAGCATCATCGGCAGGACATACCAGCCCTGAAAACCCGGAAAAACCACCGGCAGTATCGATCCGGCGATCCCGCCCATGATCAATTGCCCCTCCGCGCCGATATTCCAGTTGTTGGAAAGGAAGCAGACGGACAGCCCCACGGCGATCAGGATCAGCGGTGCTGCCTTCACCAGCAGCTCATGCCAGGACCAGATCTCGGTCAGCGGCTCAACGAAATAGGAATAGAGCGCCGAAACCGGGTTCTTGCCGAGCAGCGCAAACAGGATGGCGCCGGCAATCAGCGTAAGGAACAAGGCGATGAACGGCGACAGCGCACTGAACAGCGCTGAATGTTGCGGACGTCTGACCAATTCGACACGCATCAGGCCGCCCCTGCACTTGCATGGGCCGACGCGGCATCGGCACCGCCCATCATCAAACCGACACGTTCCATGTTCATCGCTTCAATCGGGACCGATTGCGACAGGCGCCCATGCACCATGGCCGCAATCCGGTCGGAGATTTCAAAAAGTTCATCGAGATCCTGGCTGATCACGATCACGGCGGAACCGCTGCGGGCTAGATCGACGAGCGCCTGCCGGATATGGGCGGCAGCGCCTGCGTCGACGCCCCAGGTCGGCTGGTTGACCACCAGAACGGCTGGATTGCGGTCCAGCTCGCGCCCGATCAGAAACTTCTGGAGGTTTCCGCCGGAAAGCGCTGATGCATCTGGGTTTTCCGCACTTTTACGAACGTCCATCTGTGCGACGATCCGCTTTGCCGCAAGGGCAAGGCTGGATTGCTGGAGCAGCCGCAGCAGGCCGCCGCCGAGAAAGACTTTTCCATCGGTAGCGTAGCGCGACAACAGCAGATTGTCGGTCAGCGACATATTGGGAACCGCACCATGCCCAAGACGCTCCTCCGGCACAAAGGCAGCGCCCAGCCTGCGGCGCGCGGAGATACCGGATCGCCCGGTGTCTTTGCCGCGAATACGGACAATGTCCGGCCGTTCCTGCAGCACTTCGCCGGATATCGCTTCGAACAGTTCGCCCTGTCCGTTGCCTGCGACACCGGCAATGCCAAGAATTTCACCCGGATTGACGGCCAGCCGGATATCATGCAGCGGCACGGAAAACGGGCCGCGCGGCTTCTGAGACAGGCCATTGACTTCAATCAGTGCCGATTGGGTTGCTGGCGCCGCGTTCGGACGGCGCTCTATGACATGGATGTCGCTGCCAACCATCATGCGTGCCAGAGAACTTGCGGTTTCCTGGCGCGGATCGCACTGGCCGACAACCTTGCCGTGGCGCAGCACCGTGGCCCGGTCGCACAGGCGCCGTACTTCCTCGAGCCTGTGGCTGATATAGAGGATCGATTTTCCCTCCGACTTCAACCGCTCCAGCGTGACAAACAACAGGTCGGCTTCCTGCGGCGTCAGCACCGATGTCGGTTCGTCGAGAATGATCAGGTCGGGATTTTGCAGCAGGCAGCGGATGATCTCGATACGCTGGCGTTCGCCCACGGAGAGATCACCGACCAGCGCATCGGGATCAACCGGCAGACCATAGGTCCGGCCGATGTCCCGCGCCTTTGCGGCGATGGTATTGAGGTCGGTTTTCTCGTCGAGCGACAGCGCGATGTTTTCGGCGGCAGTCAAGGCATCGAAAAGCGAAAAGTGCTGGAAAACCATGCCGATGCCGAGCGATCTTGCCATCGCCGGATTGGCGACGGCAACCGCTTTGCCCTTCCAGCCGATCTCACCCGAAGTCGGCTGCAGCGCGCCGAACAGCATTTTGACCAGCGTGGATTTGCCAGCGCCGTTTTCCCCCAGAAGGGCGTGAATTTCTCCGGTGCCGATTGTCAGGTCGATCCCGTCGCAGGCTTTCAGAGAGCCGAAAATTTTGGTGAGCCCGGTTGCTTCCAGAAGTGGATGCCCAGCCCCGTTCTTATCGCTTATGCTTGTCATAGTTCCCCACGGCCCAGGACGATTATTCTGAGGTGCCCCTAACCATTTCCGATCCTATGTCGGGCAGCATCGATTTGGGAAGTGCAAAACCAGAGGTTGCGGCCTTTTGCGCACATTATTCGAGCATCATTTTCAGGGGCTTAAGGAATAAGCACTGTTGTTCCGGTCGTTTTGCGCGCTTCGAGATCGCGATGCGCCGTCGCCGCGTCCTTGAGGGCATAGGTCTGACCGATATCGATGCGCACCACACCGCTTTCCACCTGGTCAAAAAGCGCACGCGCTGCATTTTCAAGCGCAGCCCGCGCCGCGACGTAGACGAACAATGTCGGCCGCGTCAGGTAGAGGGAGCCCTTGCGCGACAGGATGCCGAGATCGAATGGCGCAACCGGACCGGATGACTGGCCGAAGCAGACGAGCATGCCGCGCGGACGCAGGCAGTCCAGCGATCCGTCGAATGTGTCCTTGCCGACGGAATCGTAGACCACGTCGACACCCTTGCCGCCGGTAATTTCCTTCACCCGTTCGACAAAACTCTCGGTGCGATAGTTGATGACATGGTCGAAACCGTTCTCGAGCGCCAGCTTCACCTTCTCGTCCGAACCGGCGGTGCCGATGACGGTCGCGCCGAGATGCTTGGCCCATTGGCCGGCTATGAGCCCGACACCGCCGGCAGCCGCGTGAAACAGGATCGTGTCGCCCTTCTTGACCGGAAAGGTTTCCCGCAGGAGGTAATAGGCCGTCATGCCCTTCAGCATCATCGAACCGGCCTGCTGGAAGGAAATGGAGTCCGGGACCTTGACCAGGCGGTCCGCCGGCATGATGCGTTCCTCCGCATAGGCGCCGATCGGATTGACATAGGCGACGCGATCGCCCGGTTTCACGTCGGTAACACCAGGACCGACGCTGAGCACGACGCCCGCGCCTTCATTGCCCGGAATGAGCGGCAGACCGCCGGGCGACGGATAGAGGCCGGTGCGGAAATAGACATCGATGAAATTCAGGCCGATGGCCTCATTGCGCATACGCACTTCGCCGGGGCCTGGCTCACCGACGGTAACATCTTCATAGACCAGCGCTTCAGGACCACCCGTCTGATGAATGCGAATTGCCTTGACCATCATGCCTTCTCCGTCCGTCCAAGATTGGGAAATGCCTGCATCACCGCACCGATGAGGAAGAGGTAGATGCCTGTGACCGAAATACCGACCCGCACCCAGAGGGGCGAATCCAGATGCTGGTACAGCGAAAGTACGCCGAAAGCGCACCACAGGAAGAAAATCGTGAGATTCAGCGGCCGCAGGCGCTGCACGCGCACCGGGTGCAGGAAATAGATCGGCAGGAATGAAACGACGGCGGCGCCAAGGACAATGGCAAATGCCACCCATTCGCCGGGCTTGACGATGAACAGGGTGAACACCAGCATGTTCCAGACGACCGGAAAGCCCTTGAAGAAGTTTTCCTTCGTCTTCATGCCCGTATCGGCATAGTAGATCGCACTGGATACGACGATGATCGCCGCCGCCAGAAAGGACAGGCCCTCGCCCATGAAGCCGCGCTGATACAGCGCAAAGGCCGGGATGAGCACATAGGTCATGTAGTCGATGATGTTGTCGAGCAGCTCGCCCGACCAGTTGGGCAGCACATATTTGACTTCGAGCTTGCGGGCGATCGGCCCATCGATGCCGTCGACGAACAGCGCCAGCCCCAGCCACCAGAACATAGCCGTCCAGCTTCCTTCGCTGGCCGCGACCACCGAGAGGAACGCCAGGAAGGAACCGGAGGCGGTCAGCAAATGCACTGAGAAGGCCTTGGCTTGTGGCGCCGTCACTTTTTTGGGTTTAACGCCCCGGGGCAAAGTTGGTTTTTTCACGGTCCGCGCCAATCTGCTGCATGATACTGATCCGCTTGTCGCTATATGTTACCAAGGACAAACGATTTGCGAGCAGCTTTTCTTGAAAACGACCCAAAGCGCAAGCAATGTTCCTGATATAAACTGTTGAAAGCCAAAACGGCTTGGAAGCGGAGACAGATGATGACCAGCACCCGAACGGATCCCATTGTTGTTGCAGGAACCGGTCATGTCGGCCTGATTGCCGCCATTGCCCTTGGTCAGCACCTTGAAAACGTCGTCAGTCTCGGCGTTATCCCCACCGGCACGGACAAGCGCACGACGGCTCTGATGATGCCCGCCATCCGTTTTCTCCAGCGGATCGGTCTCTGGGACAGCATTGCGCCGCATGCCGCGCCCATCGGATCCATGCGCATTCTCGATGGCACCAACCGGCTGGTCAGAAGCCCCGTGGTGACATTCGAAGCCTCCGAGATCGACGAAGACGCCTTTGGCTACAACATTCCCAATGCCGCGCTCACCAAAACGCTCAGCAATGCGCTGAAGCAATCGCCGGTCCGCCATGTCGCCGCGTCGGCAACCCACTATCATCCGGTGGACAATGCCATGGCGGTCGAAGCCAGTGATGGTTCGGTGTTCACCGCCAACATCGTAATTGCCGCCGATGGCCGCTCGTCCCTGGCCCGGGAAGCGGCCGGTATCTCCGCGCGCACCTGGCAGTACAACCAGACTGCGGTGGTGCTCAGCTTCAGCCACACGCGCGATCATCATGATATTTCAACGGAATTTCACACCGAGCATGGCCCGTTCACGCAGGTGCCGCTGGCAGGGAAACGGTCAAGCCTCGTCTGGGTGACAACACCTGCCCATGCGGCGGAACTTCTGGACCTGAACGCGGAACAACTGGCGGTCCGCGTCGAGGAACGCATGCAGTCCATGCTCGGCGCTGTCACCATCGATGTCGAAGCCCAGGCCTGGCCGCTGTCCGGCCTCGTCCCGAACGCCTTTGCCCGCAACCGCGTGTTTCTGGCGGGCGAATCGGCGCATGTATTTCCGCCCATCGGGGCGCAGGGACTGAATCTCGGCGTCCGGGACGTGGAAACACTGCTTGATACCCTGCCGTCCGATGGCAGCGATCTTGGCGCTGCACCGGTTGTTTCAGCCTATAACCGCAAGCGCAGCCCGGATATCATCGCCCGCACCGGCGCGGTCGACGCGCTGAACCGGTCATTGCTGTCGGATTTCCTGCCCGTGCAGATGGTCCGCAGCGGCGGCCTGGAACTGCTCCGCACCTTCTCGCCGCTGCGCAGTTTTCTCATGCGTGAGGGTCTGCGCCCCGGCAGCGGCTTTCGCTGGCCGCGCCGGGAAGGAAAGCGCGCCTAAACGAGGACAAAATCCAGCAGCAGCTTGATGTTCAGCACGGCAATCACCACCGCAATGACCATGGCAAGCACGGTGAGCCATTTCGGCGAGACCAGCACACCCATTTTGGTCTTGCTGGCGGTGAACATGACCAGAGGGAATACGGCAAAGGAAAGCTGAAGGCTGAGCACGACCTGTGTCAGGATCAAAAGCTTGGCCGTTCCGCTGTCGCCGTACCAGACGGTCACCGCGCCCGCTGGAACAATGGCAATGGCTCGGGTGATCAACCGGCGCAGCCAGGGCGCCAGCCTGATTTTCAAAAAGCCTTCCATCACGATCTGTCCGGCCAGCGTCGCCGTCACCGTCGAGTTGATGCCGCAGCACAGCAAGGCGATACCGAACAGGGTCGGGGCGAAACCCCAGCCGAGGAGCGGCGCGAGCAGCGAATGCGCCTCGCCGAGTTCCGCCACTTCGGTCCGCCCCGTCTTGTTGAAGGTCGCGGCAGCAAGGATCAGGATCGCCGCGTTGATGACCAGGGCAAAGGTCAGCGCAATGGTGGAGTCCCACGTAGCATACTTCAGCGCCTGACGCTTTTCAGGCGTGGTGTGGCCGTAGTCGCGCGTCTGGATGATGCCGGAGTGCAGATAGAGATTGTGCGGCATCACCGTCGCGCCGAGAATACCAAGCGCGAGATAGAGCATTTCCGGGTTGGTGACGATTTCCGTTGTCGGGGCAAAACCCTTGATCACGGCGGCCCAATCGGGATCCGCGAGGAAAATCTGGATGCCGAAGCACAGCGCAATCACGCCCAGCAGCGTGATGATCAGCGCTTCCACCCAGCGGAAGCCAAGCTTTTGCAGATAGAGGATCAGAAAGACATCAAGCGCGGTGATGAGGACGCCGAGTTCGAGCGGAATGCCGAAAATCAGGTTGAGACCGATCGCGGTGCCGATGACTTCGGCAATGTCGGTGGCGATGATGGCAAGCTCCGCCATGAACCAGAGCGTATAGGCAACCGGTCGTGGAAAGGCATCGCGGCAGGCCTGCGCCAGGTCCCTGCCCGATCCGATCGCCAGACGCGCGCAAAGCGCCTGCAGGACCACGGCCATGATGTTGGAGACCAACGCGACGACAAGCAGCGTGTAGCCGAACTTCGACCCGCCGGCGAGCGATGTCGCCCAGTTTCCCGGATCCATGTAGCCCACGGCAACCAGATAGCCCGGTCCCACAAAGGCTGCGGCCCTGCGCCAACCCGGTCCCGCTGTCCTGACAGCGACCGAGCGATGCACATCCGAAAGCGATGCATCACCCCGTTCGCGCCGCCAGCCTTCGTCCGTATCGGCTGCCTGCCGCAAGGAATCCATGAAATACCTCTAATCGCAATTGCAAATCATTCGCAATAGTACACAGAAAGCCTTTGCCTACAAGGGCCGCCTTCCTGCGACGAAACAGCCCACATTGGGAGGGAAAGACGCCGTCATGTCCGGGAGCGCTCGAAAAGCCTGCAGCACGTTTGTGCGTGGTTCGACAAGCTCACCATGAGGGAAAGTGAGGATTGCAGGGAGCCATGTTCTGCAACGTTCACGATTGGCGTGCAGCCCGCACCTCCCTCATGGTGAGCTTGTCGAACCACGCACAAAGGTCACGCCTTCGTTGTCTGGAAAACACAGGCGCTGCGACAGACAAAACCTGCAGGCATCACCTCAGATCAGTGCAAAAACACCGGCATTCACTTTTGCGTCCGTCACTTGCCCGAAATCCGGCACCGCATATTCGGCAACGAGCCGGAGCCGGTCGTGCGGAAGATGTGCCCGGCCGGGATCGCCGATAAGGACCTTGGCGCCCGCCAGAAGACAACGATCGAGGAAAAGCAGAACACGCCGCGCGAGATCGGGCGCGTAAAACAGATCGCCAACAGCAACCAGATCGACATCCATTGCCGGGCCAGCCGTCAGATCCGCATGCATCGATGTCAAGCTGACGCCATTGAGATCGGCATTGAGCTGTTGCGCGGCAATGGCATTCCCGTCTGTTTCAGCAGCGGTAACATGGATCGCACCTGCCTTTGCCGCCGCTATGCCAACAATCCCTGAACCCGATCCAAGATCCAGCACCCGCTGCCCTTTCACGACCTCCGGGTGATCGAGAAAATAACGGGCGAGCACTGCACCGCCCGCCCAATGGTAGGCCCAGTATGGCGGTTCGGGATCGGGATTGGCATCCGAGGCGATAAGGCGGCGCAATCCGCTCGCCGGCGTGGCGCTGTGAAGCACAATTTCCGGAACTGCCGGGACAGCCATGACAGGCATATGCGCCTGAATGAATTCCGCACGATCTATGGTCAAAAGCGCTCCGGCAACACGGCCACGGCCCGGCCGTTCGCCGGGTGACCTGCAGTTCCTTATCAGGGAATGAAGCCGTGCGTCATCACGTAAAGCCACAGGGTCAGGGTCACGACCGAAAACAGCGTGGTTGCCAGGATGCTGCTCGAAGCCCGTTCGACCCAGACACCGTACTGCTGGGCAATGACGAATACATTGGTTGCCGTCGGCAGCGCCGCCAGCAGCATGGCGGTGTACACCCAGACCGGCGGGAAATCGCCGGCAAGGTGAAGGATGACGTAGATAAGCAATGGCTGGAAAACCAGCTTGATCGGGACAATCAGATAGAGTTCCGGCGGCACCCGCTTCAGGGGACGCAAGGCAAGGGTGACGCCCATGGCAAAGAGCGCACAGGGTGCGGCGGCCTTGGCCAGCAGATCAATGAGCCTGTCGATGGACGCGGGCGGTTCGAACCCGGTGACAGCAGCGGCGACGCCCAGAATGGTTGCGATGATGAAGGGGTGCAGGAAGATCTTCTTGAGCACACTGACCGCCAGCTCATGCGGGCGGCGCTTGTCTTTGCCGGACAACGCCATCATGAGGGGCGCCATGACAAAATGCAGTGTGTTGTCAAAACAGAAGATCAGGGCAACCGGTACGGCAGCGGGTGCGCCGAAAGCCATGATGGCCAATCCCGGCCCCATATAGCCGATATTGCCATAGGCGGCGGCGAGCCCCTGAATGGTGCTTTCGTCTATTTTGCGCGTTCTGAAAAAAGCAAAGCCGAACATCACCAGAAAAACACAAAGTGTTGATGCGGTGCAGCCAATAATAAAGGCCCACTGAGTCAGCTCAGCGACAGGTGTCTTTGAAAGGATCTGGAAAAACAGTGCCGGCAACGCCACATAGACAATGAAAACGTTCATCCATCCCAATGCCTCCAGCGGCTGACGACTGATGCGGGCAACCAGGAATCCCAGAAAGATCAGGCCGAAAAATGGGAGAACGAGATTGAAAACGCTGAGCATGACGAGCTTTGACTGTTGGGAACGCGACCGGAAATGGCAGGACGCCATCGATGCTCGCACGATTTGATGGAGACAGGTATGTCTCTGATATCTATAATGAATGATGATGATGAAACAAATACGCCACGCAAAATTTCAGATCGGGCAGGTTGTAAGCCACCGGATATTCGCTTTTCGCGGCGTAATTTTCGATGTCGATCCTGAATTCAACAACACCGAAGAATGGTATCAATCCATTCCCGAAGATATCCGGCCAAGCCGCGACCAGCCCTTTTACCATCTCTTTGCCGAGAACGCCGACAGCGAGTATGTGGCCTATGTCTCCGAGCAGAACCTCGTCGCCGATACATCCGGCGTTCCCCTGCGGCATCCGCAGATCAAGGACATGTTCGACAAGCCGCTAAACGGTGTCTACCGGGTCAAAAGTCCGCATATCAACTGAGAAACAGCCCAATAAAAAAGGGACGCCAAAGCGTCCCTTTTTCGTGTCGATGGTTCGGTCAGTTTCCGGCCTTGGCCTTCGCCTGCTCGGCCTTCATCTTGTCTTCGAATTCCTTCTGGCGCTTCTGGACTTCTTCCTGAAGCGTCTTCTGGCGATCTTCGATTTCCGACTGCTGCAGGCCGGGGCCGTCAAATGCCTGGCTGAAACCGGTCAGCGCAACGGTGATCGGATTTGGCTTGTTCTGGAAGTTGACCGAAGTCAGCGTCAGCTGATTGCCCTTCTTGAAGGCAGCGACGAGTTCATCCGACATGGCGACTTCCGAAATGCAGCGATCCGGGAAGCAGATGGCGAAATCGATCTTCTGCGTCTTGCCGCCATTGATCTGCAGTCCAACGCCTGGACCGATCAGACGGCCGGTCGGCACGGAAACCTGGAAAATCTTGCGATTGACCTTGCCCTTGATTTCGATGAGGTTGACGGCAGTCAGAAGCTGGCCGCTGTCGGCGGTCACGATGTTCTGCGTGTTGCAGATGTCGTTTTCTTCCTGCTTGGAGCAAACCTTGAACCAACCCTGCGGCGTTCTCTGCTGCTGGGCTGATGCTGGTACTGCCGCGGCGGCGAGTAATGCAATTGCACCCGCGATGGATGCGGTTGCAGCGAATGTCTTCGGGTTGGACATGGTCAACTGGTTCCTTTCAGCGCACTTATCCGAAGTGTAACTTGATCACTTAGAATTGCTTTCTCTGGATTGGTTACCAAATGAGGCAACAGAGTGACCCTTCGTCTCGAACGCCGTGTTACACTGCATGTTAATGCAAATCCAGACTACTTTTAGGGTCAAGCCCCATTAACATGATCGAAATGGCGCCTGAAACGGCAAGAAGATGCGAGGAGAGACGCGAAGGGCGGGGTCTTTCCCCCGGCCGAGCGGCTCGACACAGCAGCTTGCAGCCGTTTCGGCGTCCGGAGGATATGGTCCACTTGTCCGGCTTCATCGTCGCAAAGGCTTGACAATGAACCACATTGCCTTCGCCTTTGCTCCTTGTAACCGAACAAATGGCCTCATACCATTTCGACCAGATTAATGGGTCTTGACCCTAGCTCTGTTGTCATTTCAGGAAGATGATTACACCCCTTTGGCCGCAGAATCGTCATGAGATGGTAATCTCGTGGGCGAATCAAAGGAAAATCCCGCCAAAGGGATCATAAGGTTGAGACGATGCTGAAGAAAAGTTTCCAGATTCTGGCCCTGCTGACCATGACTTGTTCGATGACAAGCGTGGTTCTTGCCGAGCCAAAACATGGAATCGCCATGCGCGGCGAGCCTGCCCTGCCCGCTGATTACCCCTATTTCCCCTATGTGAATCCCGATGCGCCCAAGGGCGGCTCGATAACCTATGGTGTCGTCGGCACATTCGACAGTCTCAATCCCTTTCTGATCAAGAGCATGCGCACCTATGCGCGCGGCACGTTCGGCGATGCCGAATTTGGTAATCTGGTCTATGAAACGCTGATGCAGCGCAGCGCCGACGAGCCGTTCACCATGTATGGCTTGCTGGCGGAAAAGGTGGAGACCAACGAGGAACGCACATTCGTTGAATTCACGCTGAACCCCAAGGCCAAATGGTCCGATGGCCAGCCCGTCACGCCGGACGACGTGATCTTCACCTTCAATCTCCTGACGGAGAAAGGGCGCCCGCCCTTCAACACGCGGACGAAACTGATCTCGAAGATCGAACAGGTCGGCGAGCACGGCGTCCGCATCACGTTCAATGATCAGGCCAACCGGGAATTCCCCCTCATTCTCGCGCTGATGCCGGTTTTGCCGAAGCATGCAATCGATGCTGAAAATTTTGACCGGTCGCCGCTAGCCATCCCGGTTGGCAGCGGGCCCTATGTTGTGTCGCAGGTGCAGCCGGGGCAGCGTATCGTCTTCAAGCGCGATCCCAACTACTGGGCGGCGGATTTGCCGAGCCGACGCGGCTTCAACAATTACGACGTGATCACGGTCGAATATTTCCGCAATCTGCAGGCGCAGTTCGAAGCGTTCAAGAAGGGTGTTTTTGACGTGTTCATGGAAGGCGACCCGAACAAGTGGGCGTCGTCCTATGGCTTTCCCGCTTTCAATGACGGACGTGTCGTCAAAAAGACGTTTGAGACCCATTCGCCCGCCAATGTCTATGGGTTTGTCTTCAACACCCGCCGCGACGAGTTCAAGGACAGATATGTCCGCGAGGCACTCGCCCTGATGTTCGATTTCGAGTGGACCAACCGCAACCTCTATGCCGGACGCTATCAGCGTCTGGCCAGCTATTGGCAGGGCTCGGAATTGTCGGCGCTCGGAAAGCCCGCCGATGCAGCCGAACGCGCCATTCTTGCCCCGTACCCCGACGCAGTTCTTCCCGAAGTCATGGATGGCACCTATACGCCGGCCACGACGGACGGCTCGGGCCGCGACCGCAAGGAAATGAAGCGCGCCTACGATCTGCTGGTCAGCCGCGGTTACGCGATCAAGGACGAGCAGATGCTCGATCCGAACGGCAATCCGCTGAGTTTCGAAATTTTGACGCGCTCCGTGGCCGAGGAGCGTCTGGGTATCGCCTACAAGCGCACGCTGGAGCGCCTGGGTATCGCTGTCACGATCCGCACGGTCGATGACGCGCAGTATCAGAAACGCCTGCAAACCTTTGATTATGATGTGATTCTTGGCGCCTATTCCGGGTCGCTCTCACCGGGATATGAACAATATGCCCGATGGGGCAGCCAATCGAAGGACATTGAGGGCAGCTTCAACTATGCCGGCGTTGCCGACCCGGTTGTCGACGCGCTGATTGACAAGATGCTTGCCGTCCACGGCCAGGCGGAGTTTGTCAGCATCGTGCGCGCCCTCGACAGAGTGCTGATCTCCGGCCATTATATGGTGCCGATTTACTACCAGCCCGAGCAATGGATTGCCTATTGGGCGCATCTGCAACACCCGGACAAGACATCTCTCAACGGCTACCAGCTTCAGACGTGGTGGTCTGACAAACGATAGGTTGAACATCATGACCGAAAAGAAATTTACCATCGACGTTGTGTCGGATGTTGTCTGCCCCTGGTGCTTTGTCGGCCGCAAGCGGCTGGAGAGCGCCCTCGCCCTCAATCCAGATCTGGACGTGACGGTCAACTGGCGTCCGTTTCAGCTGGACCCGACGCTGCCGAAACAGGGCAAGGACCGCAACCGCTACATGACGGAGAAATTCGGCAGCTCGGACCGGATTTTTGAAGTGCATCAGCAATTGATCGAGCTCGGCAAGGAAGAAGGCATCGAGTTCGACTTCGAGGCCATCGAGATTGCCCCCAATACACTGGACGCGCATCGCCTGATCCGCTGGGCCTCGCAGGCCGGTCCCGATATCCAGGACAAGATCGTCGGCATTCTCTTTTCCTATTATTTTGAACAGGGAAAGAACATCGGCGACCATCAGGTGCTGATCGAGGCGGCTGAAGAAGGTGGCATGGACAGCGCCATCGTCGCCAGCCTGCTGCCGACCGATGCGGACAGCGTCGGCGTGCGCCAGGAAATCGACACTGCCAACCAGATCGGCGTGCGCGGTGTGCCCTGCTTCATCCTGGACCAGAAATACGCGGTCATGGGCGCACAGTCCGCCGATGCGCTGGCCGATGCCATCCGCCAGACCGCCGACGGTTTCGAACCCCGCCCGACCTGATATGAAGCGCCGGTGGAGGCTGGCCGCTACGCTGCGGCCAGTTTCGCCAGCTGGGTCATCACGACGGCCGCGCCATTCAGGCGCTTTTCCGCGGTTGGCCAATCGCGCACGAACACGATGCTCTGGTCCGGGCGGATTTTCGCCATCGAGCCCTGCTCGCCGATCATCTTCACCAATGCCGCCGGATTGCTGAACGTCTTGTTGCGGAACTGGATGACGATGCCCTTCGGCCCGGCATCGAGCTTGTCGACATTGGCACGGCGGCACAGCGCCTTGATGTAGACGATCTTGAGCAGATGCTGAACTTCATCAGGCAAAGGTCCGAAACGGTCGATAAGCTCGGCGCCAAAGCCGTCGATATCCTGCAGTTCCTCCAGATCGGCGAGACGGCGATACAGCCCCAGCCGCAATTGCAGGTCCGGCACATAGGTTTCCGGAATCATCACCGCCGTACCGACCGCAATCTGCGGCGACCAGTGACCATCCTCGACCTCACCCGTGCCCTTGATCTCCGCGACCGCCTCTTCCAGCATCTGCTGATAGAGCTCGAAGCCGACTTCCTTGATATGGCCGGACTGTTCTTCGCCGAGCAGATTGCCCGCACCGCGAATATCCATGTCATGGCTCGCCAGCTGGAAACCGGCGCCAAGCGTATCGAGCGATTGCAATACTTTCAGCCGCCGGTCGGCCATCTGCGTCAGCATCTTGTTGGCCGGCAGCGTGAACAGCGCAAAGGCGCGCTGCTTCGACCGGCCGACACGGCCGCGCAGCTGGTAGAGCTGGGCAAGGCCGAACATGTCGGCACGGTGGATGATCAGCGTGTTGGCCGTCGGGATATCAAGACCGGATTCAACGATGGTCGTCGACAACAGCACATCATACTGCCCGTCATAGAAGGCGTTCATGATGTCATCGAGCTCACCGGGCGGCATCTGCCCGTGCGCGACGGCAACTTTTAGCTCCGGCACCTGTGAATCCAGAAAATCCTTGATCTCGCTGAGATCCGAAATGCGCGGGCAGACATAGAAGCTCTGACCGCCGCGATAACGCTCGCGCAGCAATGTTTCGCGGATAACCAGCGGATCGAATGGCGAGACGAACGTGCGCACGGCCATGCGGTCGACCGGTGGCGTGGTGATGAGCGACAATTCGCGAACGCCGGTCAGCGCCAGCTGCAGTGTGCGCGGGATCGGCGTGGCCGACAGGGTCAGCACGTGGACGTCTGATTTGAGATCCTTCAGCCGTTCCTTGTGCTTGACGCCGAAGTGCTGCTCTTCATCGATGATCAGAAGACCGAGATTCTTGAACTTGATGCCCTGCCCGAGCAAGGCATGGGTGCCGACGACAATATCGACCTGTCCCTCAGCAATACCCTTCTTGTTTTCGGCCAGTTCCTTGGCGCCCACCAGCCGCGATGCCTGCGCCACATTGACCGGCAATCCCTGGAAGCGCGTCGAAAAGGTCTTGTAGTGCTGGCGCGACAACAGTGTGGTTGGCACGACCACGGCCACCTGAACCCCGTTGAGCGCCGCGACGAAGGCTGCACGCAGGGCCACTTCCGTCTTGCCGAAGCCGACATCGCCGCAGATCAGCCGGTCCATCGGCTTGCCAAGCGAGAGATCGTCAATGACGGCCTCAATGGCCCGGTCCTGATCTTCCGTCTCCTCATAGGGGAAACGCGCGGCAAACTCGCCGTAGAGACCATCAGGCGGCGTAAGCACGGGGGCGCCGCGCATCTGCCGTTCGGCGGCAATGCGGATGAGGTGGCCGGCAATCTCCAACAGGCGTTTCTTCAGCTTGGCCTTGCGCGCCTGCCAGGCCCCGCCGCCCAGTTTGTCGAGGACTGCCGTCGAGCTTTCCGAGCCAAACCGGGACAGGAGTTCGATGTTTTCAACCGGCAGGAACAGACGGTCATCGCCTGCATAGTGGATTTCCAGGCAATCATGCGGCGCACCGGCCGCCGTGATCGTCCGCAAGCCGACAAACCGGCCGATGCCATGGTCGACGTGCACGACAATATCGCCCGCATTCAGCGCCGCCACTTCGCTGATGAAATCCTGATCGCGCTTGCGGCGCTTGGACCGGCGAATGAGCCGATCGCCCAGAATATCCTGTTCGGCGACCACAACGAGATCGCCCGCATCGAAACCGGTTTCCAGCGACAGGATGCCCGCCGTAATCTTGTCGCGCGCCAGCGCCTTGACCGTGCGCAGGTCTTCGACCAGCTCGATTTTTTCCAGCCCGTGCTCGTTCAGAACCTGGATGAGCCGGTCACGCGAACCTTCGCTCCATGCCGCCAGCAGCACTTTTTTGCCGGCTGCCCGCTCATCGGCGATATGCTTGACCACGCTGTCAAACACATTGGCGTCCTTGGCCGTGCGTTCCTCGACAAAGGTGCGCCCGCGATGGGCGCCGGCGTGAATGACGGAGCGGCCGGTCGCGAACGGCGCATCGAATGGCGAGAAGTCAACGCGCATGCCCGAGGCCACCGCCGCAGCTTCCACCTCTGCCGGTGTCAGGTAGAGCGAGCCCGGCTCGACGGGCTTGTAGGGCACCGCCTCGCCCGGTTCCGTGCCATCCGACTGCTTCTTGCGCGCCTCATAGTGATCGACCACCATCTTGTGACGTTCGGCCATCGCCTCATGCGCCAGATGATCGACGATGACGGGCATCCGGCCCGCATGGTCGAAGACGGTTTCCATGCGCTCGTAGAACAGCGGCAGCCAGTGTTCCATGCCGGCAAAGCGGCGGCCTTCCGATATCGCCTGATACAGCGCGTCATCGCGCGACGGCGCCCCGAATTTCTGCACATAGTGCGAGCGGAACCGGCTGATCGTCTCAGGCGAGAGCGTGATTTCGCTCATCGGCTGCATCGAGAATTCGGTTTTCTGGCTGGATGTGCGCTGCGATGCGGCATCGAATGTACGGATGGATTCCAACGTATCCCCGAAGAAATCCAGCCGCAGCGGCTCTTCGGCGCCGGGCACGAACAGATCGAGAATACCGCCGCGCACGGCATACTCGCCCACATCCCGCACGGTTGAAACGCGCTCAAACCCATTGTTTTCAAGGCGTTGAACAAGCGCGTTCATGTCAATTCTGTTGCCGGGCTTCGCGAGAAAGAGCTGTTCGGCCAGGACTTTGCGCGGCGGCAGCTTTTGCAGCACCGCATTGGCAGTCGCAAGGATGACGCCGGGGTGTTTCTGGTCGTGCAGCGCGGCAAGGCCGGCCAGAGCCGCCAGGCGCCGCGCCGCCGTGTCCGATCCGGGCGACACGCGGTCATACGGCAGGCAGTCCCAGGCGGGCAGTTGCAGCACCGGCAGATCGGGCTGAACGAAGCTGAGCACCTGTTCGATGTCGGCAACGCGCTGACCATCGCTGGCGATGAACAGCACGGGACCGCCTGCTCCCGCCTCGGCGACCACCTTGGCAAGCGCAAATGCTTCATATCCGTCGACCACACCATCGATGACGACGTGTCCGTTGATATCCGGTTTCAGTCCGAGTTTGGAAAAGGCATTCATGTCGAATCAGAATTTCATTGCGTTGCGGGAAGCCAGAATCCTGTGAAAGATCGGCGTATTGAATTCTTCGGGAACCTCAGCCTCCCCGGTAACCCATTTCAGCAGGTCGCGGTCGAGCGCTTCCATCAGCGCTTCATACTGATCAAGTTCCGCCTCCGTCAGGCTTTCGATGTGCGCATCGGCAAACTGCCCGAGAATCAGATCCATCTCGCGCATGCCGCGATGCCAAGAACGGAAGAGGATTTTGCGCTGTCTTGGCGGCAGATCAACTGTTGAACGACTGCTTCCGGTCATGGACAGTCTCCCTTGAAATATCGTGAAAAGGCTTCGATGGGCGGGAAGCCAAAGGATTGCGGCTGGGTATAGCGCGCATTGACGCCGCTGTCAGCCTTGCAACACGCTTTGAAGACGTTAAACCTAGGGAATGCGTCCTTCACTGCTCGATCCCCTTTTTGCTTCCGTTCGCTCGCTGCCCGGCATCGGGCCGAAAGTGACGGGCCTGCTTGCCACGCTGCTGGGAACGCAGCCACCCGGAACCGAACCGCGCGTCGGCAATCTGGTCTACCTGCCGCCCAACAGCGTCATCGACCGGCGCAATCGTCCCGGTATCGCCCATGCACCGGAAGGCGCCATCGTCACGCTGGAACTGCGTGTCGACCGCCATCAGCCGGCACCAAGCGGGCGAAGCAATGTGCCGCACCGGGTCTTTGCCCACGATGACACGGGAGAAATAGGGCTTGTCTTCTTTCACGCCCAAAAGGCATGGCTCGAAAACGCTCTGCCCGTGGGTGAAACCGTCATCGTCTCCGGCCGCATGGAATGGTTCAACGGCCGTCCGACCATGGTTCACCCCGACCATATCGCCAGCATCGCCGATGCAGCGTCGCTGCCGCTGGTCGAGCCGGTTTATCCGCTGACGGCCGGCCTGTCGCCCAAGGTCCTGGCACGCGGCATACACGAAGCGCTGGCACGCACACCGGAAATGCCCGAGTGGATCGAAGCGCCCGTGCTGGCAAAACATGACTTTCCCGCGCATCGGCAGGCGCTTGAAACGATTCATCGTCCGCAGGACCCTTCCGATATCGCACTGGATCATCCCGCGCGCCAGCGGCTTGCCTATGACGAGTTTCTCGCCGGTCAGCTGGCTCTCGCGCTTGTGCGCCTGAAAACCCGCCGGCTGTCCGGCCGCAAGCTGGAGGGCGACGGCAGCCTGAAAGCCAGGGTCATCGCTGCTTTGCCCTATGATCTGACGGGCAGCCAGCAGCAGGCGATCAAGGAAATCATCGCTGACCTGCGCCAGCCGGAACGGATGCTCAGACTGCTGCAGGGTGACGTGGGATCCGGCAAAACCATCGTCGGCCTGCTGGCCATGGCGCATGCCGCCGAATCCGGCGGACAATCCGCGCTGATGGTGCCCACGGAAGTTCTGGCCCGGCAGCACTATGCCACCATTGCGCCGCTTGCGGCCAAGGCGGGCCTGCGGACAGCCCTGCTGACCGGCCGGGAAAAAGGCCGTGAGCGCGAAGACATTCTTGACGGCCTGCGTTCTGGCGCTATCCACATCGTCATCGGGACGCATGCGCTCTTTCAGGAAAAGGTGAACTACCACGACCTTGTCTTTGTAATCATTGATGAACAACATCGGTTCGGCGTACATCAACGTCTGCTGCTTCAATCCAAGGGATCCGCACCGGACATGCTGGTCATGACAGCGACGCCCATTCCACGCACGCTGGTTCTGACCGCTTTCGGCGATATGGATGTCTCAAAACTGACGGAAAAACCCGCCGGACGCCGGCCGATCACCACCGCCATCCTGCCGATGGAGCGCTTGAGCGAACTGGTCGACCGCATGCGCCGCGCCATCGCCGACGGCCAGAAAATCTACTGGATCTGCCCGCTGGTCGAGGAATCGGAGCTGGTCGACCTGGTTTCGGCCGAAGAGCGTTTCCAGTCGCTGCAGCCCTTGCTGGGCAATCAGATCGGCCTTGTCCACGGCCGCATGACCGGGCCGGAAAAAGACGCCGCCATGCTGGCCTTCAAGAATGGCGAGACACGCCTGCTGATCGCTACCACGGTCATCGAAGTCGGTGTGGACGTGCCGGATGCAACGATCATCGTGATCGAGCATGCCGAGCGGTTCGGTCTTGCCCAGCTGCATCAGCTGCGCGGGCGTGTCGGGCGCGGTGACAAGCCATCGACCTGCCTGCTGCTCTACAAGGGCCCGCTCGGCGAAGTGGCACGGGCGCGCCTGGAAATCATGCGCGAGACGGAAGACGGCTTCCGCATTGCCGAGGAAGACCTGAAGCTGCGCGGTGAAGGCGAATTGCTGGGCACCCGCCAATCCGGCACGCCGGGCTTTCGCCTCGCCAGCATCGAGGCGCATCAGGAGCTTCTCGAAATTGCCAGAAAGGATGCGCGCTATATTCTCGGGCGCGATCCGGAGCTGCAGAGCGCGCGTGGCGAAGCCTTGCGCGTCCTGCTCTATCTCTTCGAGCGCGATGAAGCCGTCCGGCTGCTTCGCGCCGGATGACCTATTCCACCGTGACCGATTTCGCCAGATTGCGCGGCTGATCCACGTCGGTTCCCATGAACACCGCCGTGTAATAGGCCAGCATCTGGATCGGCAGCGCGTAAATGATCGGCGTGATGATTTCGGGCATATCCGGCAAAATGACCGTATGCATGGTTTTCAGCGTGCTTGCCGCCGCGCCGCGCTCATCGGTGATCAGGATGATCTTGCCGCCGCGCGCCGCCACTTCCTGCATGTTCGATACGGTCTTTTCAAACCAGTGATCGTAGGGGGCAATGACGATGACCGGCATGGATTCATCGATCAGCGCGATCGGGCCATGCTTCAACTCGCCCGCCGCATATCCCTCCGCATGAATGTAGGAAATTTCCTTCAGCTTCAGCGCGCCTTCCAGCGCCAGCGGGAAACTCGTGCCACGGCCGAGATAAAGCGCGTGCTTCACCTGCGAGAGATCGCGGCTGATCGCCTCCATCTGCTGCTCGAGTTTCAGGGCCTGCGTGGCATAGCGCGGAATTTCTGACAGTTCATGCACCAGACGCCGCTCGTCTTCTTCCGAAATGGTCCCGCGCATCTTGCCGGCAATAACCGCAAGCGACGCAAGCACCGACAACTGGCAGGTGAACGCCTTGGTGGAGGCAACGCCGACTTCCGGACCGGCCAAGGTCGGGAAGATGGTGTCGGACTCGCGCGCCATGGTCGATTCCCGCACATTGACCACAGAGCTGATGGTCAATCCCTGCTGCTTGCAGTAGCGCAGCGATGCCAGCGTATCGGCGGTTTCACCGGACTGGGAGACAAACAGCGCAAGACTGTCCTTGGACAGGGGCATTTCACGATAGCGGAATTCCGAAGCCACATCGATATCGACGGGAAGCCGCGCGATCTGCTCGAACCAGTATTTGCCGATCAGTCCGGCATAATAGGCCGTTCCGCAGGCGGAGGCTGCAATCCGGTCGACCCTGGCAAAATCGACGGATGCCGCATCGCTGCGGATAATGCCCTTGGAAAAATCGAGATAATTGGCCAGCGTGTGGGAAATCACTTCGGGCTGTTCATGGATTTCCTTTTCCATGAAGTGCCGGTGATTGCCTTTGCTGACGAGGAACGCCGTACCGGCTGATTTTTCGATACGGCGCTGCACGGTTGCACCGGCCTCGTCATAGATCACCACACCCTTGCGCGTCAGCACGGCCCAATCGCCATCTTCCAGATAGGACAGGCGGTCAGTGAACGGGGCAAGCGCAATGGCATCCGAGCCCAGATACATCTCGCCGTCGCCGTAACCGACCGCAAGCGGCGGACCGTTGCGCGCCGCGATCAGCAGGTCGTCTTCGCCCTTGAACATGATGGCAATGGCAAAGGCACCGCGCAGTTGCGGCAAGGTCTGGCGAACGGCTTCAACGGGCGCAAGACCGCGATCCAGCGCACGTGTCACCAGGTGCGCGACCGTCTCCGTATCGGTTTCGGTCTCGAACACGTAGCCGTCTTTTTCCAGCATGCTGCGCAGTTCGGCAAAATTCTCGATGATGCCATTGTGAATGACCGCAAGACGCGGCGTGGTATGCGGGTGCGCATTGCGCACCGTCGGGGCGCCATGCGTGGCCCAGCGGGTGTGGCCGATGCCGATGGTTCCGGAAAGCGGCTGGTCTTTCAGCAGCGTATCGAGATTGACGAGCTTGCCTTCGGCGCGCCGCCGGTCGAGGACACCCTCGTCCAGCGTTGCAACACCGGCGGAATCATAGCCGCGATATTCCAAGCGTTTCAGCGCGTCCACCAGCAAAGGCGCAACCTGCTCGCGTCCGATAATTCCTACAATACCGCACATAAAAAGCTCCGATGGCTCAGGGTCTCGATTTCAACCTGCCTAAAGGGAATCCGTACAGGCAGGAAGTCAAATTCCGTTTCAATGTCTGGCATGAACTGCCAATGCGTTATTCCGCGGCCTTCTTGGCCTTTTTCTGCGCGGCATAGCCTGCGCGCAGCTGAACCGCCCGGCCTTCCTTGTTGACCTGATGTGCCCGGCCAAACGCCAGCGCATCCGCCGGGACATTCTGCGTAATCACGCTGCCCGAAGCGACATAGGCATTGTCGCCAACCGACACCGGCGCGACCAGCGACGTGTTGGAGCCGATAAAAGCACCGACCCCGATCTCCGTCAAAGCCTTGTTATAGCCGTCGTAATTGCAGGTGATCGTTCCGGCACCAATATTGGCATCGGCGCCGACCGTGGCATCGCCGAGATAGGTCAAATGGCTGACCTTTGCGCCGACGCCGATCCTGGTGTTCTTGACCTCGACGAAATTTCCGACCTTGGCATTGGCAGCAAGATCGGCGCCCGGACGCAGACGGGCGAACGGGCCGACATTGGCGCCCGGCCCCACCTTCGCCCGTTCCAGATGGGAAAAGGCATGAATGACGGCGCCTGTCGCCACCGACACCCCCAGACCGAAGACAATATGCGGTTCCAGCACCGCATCGGCTTCAATCAACGTATCATGCGCAAAAAACACGGTCTCCGGCGCCTGCATGCTGACCCCGGCGAGCATCATTGCCCGCCGCTTGCGGTTCTGCCAGATGGCTTCGGCTTCCGCCAGCTCGACGCGGGTGTTGATGCCGATGACATTGTCGACGGCAATATCGATGGCAACGACGGATTTTCCCAGTGCATTGCCGATTTCAACCACGTCCGTCAGATAATATTCGCCCTTGGCGTTGGCATTGGTGACTTTGTCCAGGAGCTGCAGGGCACTGTCGCCACGCAAGGCCATCAGGCCGCCATTGCAGAAACCGATTTTTTTCTCGTCTTCGCTGGCATCCTTGTCTTCGCGGATGGCGATCAGCTTGCCGCCCTTTTCGACCAGACGGCCATAACCCGCCGGGTTGTCCGGCCGGAAGCCCATGACAACGACGTCGGCACCCCGGGCCAATTTGGCCCGTGCCCGATCCAAGGCTGCAGTTTCAATGAGGGGCGTATCGCCGAACACCACAAGGATATCGTCATAGCCGCGCGCGATTGCATCGCGGGCGGCGAGAACCGCGTGGGCGGTGCCGAGCCGTTCAGTCTGTTCGTGCACCGTGACATGGGAAACCACCGATTGCACCGCGTCACGCACCGCATCGGCGCCACGGCCGACAACCAGAGCGATATCGCTGCCCCCGGCGCTGTGAACCGCCTTCGCCACATGCGCTACGATGGGCAGACCGGCGATCGGATGAAGCACTTTCGGCAGCGCTGATTTCATGCGCGTGCCCTCACCGGCGGCAAGAATGACCGAGAGGCAGGTACGTGATGTCATTGTCAGAATTCCGGATCCGTTTTGGCTCGACACAGTTTTACGCCCGATCGTGGCATAATCCCGGTTGCCAATGCATGAACAAGTTCCGCTTCTTTAGCCGAGTTGGCCAAGGATGGGAAATGTTTCAAGCAGCCAGAAAGAGAATGTCTGCAATCCGCCGGTCAGGAACAACACGCCGGTGATGACCAGCAGCCCGCCCATCACCTTTTCCACCTTGCCGAGATGCATGCGGAAGCGCGTGAGGAACCGCATGAAGTAGCCGGAAAACAGGGCGGCGATGATAAAGGGAATGCCGAGGCCCAGCGAATAGATGGCAAGCAGCAGTGCCCCGTCGGAAACCGTATCGCGGCCGCCCGCAAGGGCAAGGATCGGCCCGAGAACCGGCCCGATGCAGGGCGTCCAGCCGAAGGCGAAGGCCAGTCCCATGACATAGGCAGCCAGCGGGTTTGCCGGCTTGCCCTTGGTCTGGAACCGCGCTTCGCGCGACAGGAAGGCAAGGCGGAACACGCCGAGGAAATTCAGCCCCATCAGGATGATGACGACACCGGCGGCAATGGCGATCTCCTGCTGCCACATGCGCAGCAGTCCGCCGATCGTCGAGGCGCCCGCCCCCAGCAGCACGAAAACAGTCGAAAACCCGAGAACGAAACAGAAGGATGAAAGCAACAGCGCCTGCCGCACCGGTGAAACGCGGGCAGCGGGCTGATCGGAACGGAAATCCTCCACGGTCACGCCGGCCATGTAGCAGAGATAAGGCGGTACAAGCGGCAACACGCAGGGAGACAAGAACGACAGCGCACCGGCACCGGCAGCGGTCAGATAGGATACATCAAGCGCCATATGCGCTCCTCGTTTGGCATTTCAATTCTGATGGAAGCTGCCATAGGCCGAATCCCCCACAAATTCCAATCACCTTTTCGCCAGTTCGGCACACGGATGCGCTGTGATTGTCGCCACCAGCAGCGCCAACCCCGCGTAAAATGCCTCCGATGCCCGGAAAAACCGTGGGCAGGGCAAAAACAGGGCTTAATCTTGCAAAATCAGTGCACAATAGCTGTTGACCAATGCCGATGTCATCCCTATGTTCCGCCGCAATTCCCAAGGGGTAGCGCAAGCGCCTTCCCTGCCTGGGAGCGCGTAGCTCAGCCGGTAGAGCAACTGACTTTTAATCAGTAGGTCCGGGGTTCGAACCCCCGCGCGCTCACCATCAGCTCAACCATTCACCTCTACCAATTGCCAATCGGCCGCCCAAGCGCCCGACAGGGACAGGCGTGGGCCTATACCCGTCGATCAGACCGCAGTAAGATTGGGCCGGAACCGTCAATAAGCGGTGCCGTGGGGACCAAAACAAAAAATGAACGGAAACATCAAGGACAAGAACAGAGCCCTGATCCGGCTCGTCTACGAAAAAACACGCAGCGACGGGCCGCAATCAATGGCCCCGTTGCTTGACAGTGATTTCGTGGCCCGCATCGGCGACAGCGTGCCATGGGGTGGCGTTTACACCGGCCCGGAACACTATCTGAGCACGTGCGTGCGCCAGTATTCGCTCTACCTCGAACCGACATCCGTCGTCTATGAAACCCTGAATTGCCAGGATGACGAAGTACACGCACTCGTTCATCTCAAGATGCATGAAGGCGATGCGACGGTGCCCTTTCTCCACACCTGGACGATTCGCGGTGAAAAGCTCATCCATCTCAATTCCGTCTGCCTGCAGCCGGCTCTCCTGTCCGGCTCCCTCCTGTCGATCCGCAGAAGGCGGCCAAAACGTCTGAAACTCTACGAACGCCTGATGACGATCAAGCGGCGTCAGAATATATGAGCGCGCGAGCTGGACTAGCTGTTCTGGCACAAGATCAATAAAACCATCGCCGGCACGCGCGCCTGCCCCGCGCGCCGGCAACACCAAAAATATCTGAAATACCCATTGTCCCCGGGCCGTTTCGTGTTTTAGCTTCCTTTCGGCCGACCGCCCCTACACTTTCCCCGAGAATGCAGGATGAACACATGACCAACGATCTTCTCGTTCGCCCCGTCACCCGTCAGGATTATGACCAGTGGCTACCGCTTTGGGATGGTTACAATGCGTTTTACGGACGGTCGGGCCCGACAGCGCTGGCGGCGGACATCACCCGCACAACCTGGGAACGATTCTTCGATGCCTATGAGCCGGTCAATGCCCTTGTTGCGGAGAGCGGCGGACAGCTTCTGGGGCTGACGCACTACATCTTTCACCGCAGCACCATTTCGATTGCGCCAAACTGCTATCTGCAAGACCTGTTCACCACTGAGGCGGCACGAGGAAAGGGCGTCGGCAGAGCCCTGATCAACGGCGTTTACGAACGGGCGCAGCTTGCGGGGTCCCCTCGGGTTTATTGGCTCACCCACGAGACCAATCACACCGCCATGGAACTCTACAACAAAGTGGCGGATCATTCCGGCTTTGTAGTTTATCGAAAGATGTTTTGAAGGCGCCACTCCTGCTAAAGGTCAATCTTCAACCTATGGGCTGATATTCAACATACTCAGAAATAAAAAATTTTGTTCTTGGTGAAAATTACCACGAATTACTATTGTTATTGTTCATATATGTGCAATAACTTACCGATATACTTCTGATATATCCAGAAAACCTGAAAGAAAAAAGCGAATTGGGAATAGTCCGCAATTCGTGATGCTCTGCGTTACAACCCAAGGGGAATTCATATGAAGAAAATTTTGCTGGCGACCATGATCGCACTGGCGCCTGCTGCGGCGCCCGCCGCGACCCTCACCTTTCCGAGCGAGGCGCCGGTCGCGTCGATCACCATTCCGAATAGCTGGGGACCCAAGGAAACCGAAGGTGGGATCGACGCCACATCCGATGATTCGGCCATCTATCTCTCCGTCGATGTGGCCGATGCCAAAACATCCGACAAGGTGATCAGTGACGCCATCGATTTTCTGACGGAAAACGGCGTGAAGATCGATGACTCCACCAAGAAGACCTCAACGGACCAGATCAACGGAATGGACATGACCAATCTGGACTGGAGCGGCACGGACAAGGAAGGTGCCGTGAACATCGGACTGTCATTTGCCGCGCCCACACCGGACAAGCTCCTTGTCATCACCTATTGGGGTTCCAAGGGCACACAGGAAAAACACGCGCCCGAACTGCTGGCAATCATCGGTTCGCTCAAGCCGGCCGCAAAATAACATAACCCAAGACGGGAGTGTCCTGACTGCGGAAGTCAGGACACCAGTTTTTCCCGCAGAAACACCCCGAGTTCCCGCACGATCTTGGATGGGTCCTTGCCGACGAACAGTCCGAAATCGGCGCTTGGCGCCTCCGGCAGGTTGCGGCCGCTGTCAATCGTTTCGCAATCAGCTGGTATGCTTTCCGGCAGCATGAGACTGTAGCCAAGTCCGGCACGCAAGGCGCCGATGAGAGCACCATAGCTCGAGACCCGGCACGCCATGGACCATGCGACCCCGGCGCTGGCAAACGCCACCGTTGTCTTGTCCTGCCAGGTGCAGGAACCTTCGAAGACGATGAGCGGGATGGGATCACCCTCACCGACGTCGATCAAACGGCTGCCGCTCCAGACCAGTTGCCGCGACCAGTGAAAAAACGGCGCAAACGAAAAGCGCGATGGATCGGCAACAACAATATCCAGCTTGCCCGCCTGAAGATCATGGCTGAGCTCGCCGCTGTGCGCCGTGACGAGATCAAGTTCCACCTGTGGAAATCGCTTGCGAAATTCCGCCAGCAGAATGGGCAACCGTGTAACGACAAGGTCTTCAATCAGCCCGAGCCTCACCCGCCCGACCAGCTGGCGTCCCTCGATCTGCTGACGTGCATCTTCGCCAAGCGCAATGAGCCTGCGGGCGTAAGCGACGAGAATTTCGCCTGAATCGGTCAGTGACACACCGCGTGACGAACGCTTGAGAAGCTGCGTGCCGAGATCCGCCTCCAGCCGTTTGAGCTGCATGCTGACTGCCGCCTGCGTGCGCGCCAGTTTCTCCGCCGCACCGCTGACGGTACCCGTTTCGGCAACCACGAGCAGCGCTCGCAACAGGTGCGGATCAAGATTCATGTCCATTAAGAAACCTTATATCGATATAAGCAATATCAAGATACATTATCTCTATCAGGCATGGCAAGAAATGCTCCCCAGCATAAGGAGATTGCCTTGACGAGTTTCCGTGACCGTTTTGAACAGACCGGCCTGATCTGGCCGGATATCGTACCAGCCGACTTTCCCTTCGCACCGGCTATCCGCGTCGACAATGTCGTCTATATCTCCGGCCAGATACCCGAGGCGGGAGGAGACATCGCCTACACAGGCAAAGTCGGCGAAACGATCAGCCTCGAAGAGGCGAAACAGGCGGCCGCGATGTGCGCTGCCAACATCCTGTTCTGGCTGAGCCGGGAATTGGACGGCGATCTGAGCCGGGTCGTCCAGGTAGCCAAGATCACGGTTTACGTGAACGCCGTCGCCGGGTTCAGCGATTATTCAACGGTTGGCAATGGCGCATCCGAACTGTTGCTCAAAGTGCTGGGTGACAGGGGCAGACATGCCCGTGCGGCCATCGGCATGGCGGGCCTGCCCCTGAATGTCCCGGTCGAAGTGGATGCCATCATCCATGTCCGCTAACCCATTGAAAAAGTGAGAACTCTACCATGAACCTTGGACTGGAAGGAAAACGGGCGCTTGTGCTCGGCGGTAACAAGGGGCTCGGCCGTGGCGTCGCCAGCGCCCTGGCCGAAAACGGCGCGGTTGTCGCCATCGCCGGACGGGACGATGCGGCGTTGAACGCCACGGTCAGTGCGCTGCGCGTGCATTCGCCCCGCTCCTTCGCCCTCAACGCCGATCTTGCCGATCCGGTGGCTTTGGCTGCCATGCTTGATCGTGTTGATGAGGCGATGGGCGGCATCGACATCCTGCTGCTGAATGGCGGCGGGCCGCCGCCGTTTCCGGCCGCCTCGCTGAATATTGTCCAATGGCGCACCCAGTTCGAAGCCATGTTCCTGTCCGGCGTGCGTATCGCCGCGCATTTTCTGCCGGGGATGCGCGAGCGGCATTGGGGCCGCATCCTCGTGGTGTCGTCCACCAGCGTCCGGGAGCCGATTGCCGGCCTGACCGCATCCAACGCGTTGCGCGCTGCCGTTGCCGGCTGGGCAAAGAGCCTTGCCGGCGAAGTCGCTGCCGATGGGATAACGGTCAATCTGCTGCTCGCGGGACGCCTCGCCACGGCACGCACCGACATGCTGGATCGCATGGATGCCGAAGCACGGGGTGTTGACGTCGCCGTCATTGCCGCAGAGAGCCAGGCGGATGTGCCTGTCGGCCGCTACGGAACGGCGGATGAGTTCGGCGCAGTGGCTGCCTTTCTCGCCAGCGAAAAGGCTTCCTACGTCACCGGGGCGGCAATACCGGTGGATGGCGGCTTGTCGCACGCGATCATCTGAATGAAGCTTTGTTTATGCGGAGCCGGACCTGTATCATGGGCCGGCCACCGCAAAAATCATCCAATCGAAGGAACAGCCCCATGCCGGAACGCAGCCGCGTCGATGCTTTTGTTGCAACTGTCGTCAGCGGTGATCATGTGAAAGCAATCACCGATTTCTATCATGAAAATGCCTCCATGCAGGAGCCCGGCAAGGAACCGCGCCGCGGCCGCGAGCTGCTTGAAAACCACGAACAGAACGCGCTCGACCGGCTGGACCGGATGTATACGCACCCGGCCCGCGCCGTCCTCATCGACGGCGACACCGTCGTCATTCAGTGGATATTCGACGCGACATCCAGGGATGGCGTGACCCGGCGTCTCGAAGAACTCGCGCTGCAGCGCTGGCAGGGTGACCGCATCATCGAAGAACGTTTCTTCTATGACACCGCGTCGGCATGGGCCGTGGTCCAGCCATAACGCTGCAAATCAGCTTCTGCCTGCCCGTGTTGCCAGCTTGATTGCCGTTGCCGTGAGGATCAGCGTGGCGGAAGCCACAACAATGACCGAGGTGAACGCGCTTTCGAAGGCATCCCGGGCAAAGCCGACCAAGGCGGATGCGACGTCCGGTGCGAGCCCCTTCGCATAGATCAACGCCTCATCGAGGCTGTCATAGACCATCACCGGCGCATTCATGCTGTCAGGCAGCGTCAGGCTGATGCTGTAGATCGTCGACATGAGACTGCCGAGCAAGGCGACACCCATGGCACCGCCGAGTTCGTAGGACACTTCTTCAATCGAGGCCACCGTACCGGCGCTTTCTTCCGGCGTGTTGAGCATGATGGCGCTTGACGCCGCCGTCATGGCCGCACCGAAACCGAAGCCGAGAACGGCAAGGCTTGCAATCTGCACGAGCGGCCTCGCGTCATGGACATAGAGCAGGCTGGCAACGCCGAGCCCCGCCGCTGCAAGACTGACCCACATGATAGGTTCCGAGCCAAGGCGCGGCAGCGCCAGGCCCGCCAGCGGACCCGCTGCGAAGGCAGCGAGCGGCACCGGCAGGATCAGAAGCCCCGCTTCGAGCGGCGACAGGCCCATGACCAGCTGAAAACGCTGGCTCAGCACCAGTTCCATGCCCACGAGCGTGAGCGAGGCGATGAAGGCGGTCGCGACACCCGACGAGAATCTCCGGTTCCGGAACAATCTGAAATCAATCATCGGTTGCGCCGAGCGTCCCTGCCGCCGGACAAACAGCCACAGGAAGACGATGCCAATCATCGCAGCAACCAGTGCCGCCGCGTAAACCGGTGTTTGCTTGCCGAATTCCTTGATCGCATAGGTCACGCCGACAAGCCCGACCATGATCTGCGCGGACGCGACGAGATCCCAGGGGCGCGTCTTATCGCCCGCGCGGTTGGGAATGATCCACAGCGTGAAAACCAGCGCCACGACGACGATGGGGACGTTGATCAGGAAAACCGAGCCCCACCAGAAATATTCGAGCAGGACACCGCCCAGCACGGGGCCGACGGCCGCGCCGCCCGATGCAATTGCCGCCCAGATGCCAATGGCAAAAGCGCGCTCCCGCTCGTCGGCAAAGGTCTGCCGGACGATGGAAAGCGTGGCCGGCATCATCATGGCTGCACCCACGGCCAGCAAGGCGCGCGAAGCGATGAGCACCCCGCTTGTCGGGGAGAATGCGGCTGCCAGCGAGGCAACGCCAAACACGACGAGGCCGCCGGCAAACAATTTCTTGTTGCCGATCCGGTCACCAAGCGCGCCGGCACCGGGCAGTAAGCCGGCGACAACCAGCGGATAGGCGTTGACGATCCACAGCTTGGCCGAGGCCGAAGCATGAAGATCACGGGTCAGACGCGGCAGAGCCGTGTAGAGAACTGTCATGTCGATGACGACGAGGAACAGCGCGCTGGAGACGATCGCAAGGACCAGCCAGCGGTTTTGGGGTAGCATTTTTTCACCATTGGAGCTTTTGCCGCTCCCGTTATATTTGCGGTCATGCATTGATTGGATATCGCTGCATCGCGGTATATATAAATACGTTCGTATTGAAATGGAAGAGGAAGACTGTTTTGGGCCGGAAACGCACGATTGATCGGGGCAAGGTTCTCGATGCGGCAGAAGCCGTGGTGAGCAAGGTCGGCGCTGCGGCGCTCACCATCGATGCGGTGGCGAAAGCGGCCGGGATCACCAAGGGCGGCGTGCAATATTGCTTCGGCACCAAGGGCGCCCTTATTGATGCAATGCTGGAACGCTGGGGTGAAGCCTATGATGCGGAAGTCGTGCAACTCACCCAGGGAACCCCGGTTTCGCCGATCCGCGCCCATCTGGAAGCCACGCGCAAAGGCGACGAAAGCTCCAACGCCAAGGCGGCAAGCCTGATGTCATCCCTGATCCAGACACCGGAGCACCTTGCAAGCACCCGCGCCTGGTACAAAACCAGAATGGCGGATTTCGACCTGTCAACCGAAGCGGGCCGCCGCGCGCGCATCGCCTTCATCGCCACGGAAGGCATTTTCATGCTGCGCTTCTTCGGCTTCATGGAAATCGGCGACCGGGACTGGAACGCCGTCTTTGACGACATCCAATCCTTTGTGCTGGCCGGGCAATAGGCGTCAGGATGCCAGAGGGATTGTCAGCTCCGCCCGCAATCCGCCCTCGGGATCGTTTTCAAGCTTGATGTCGCCGCCGCTGCGCCGGGCAATGTTGCGAGCGATGGTCAGGCCAAGACCAAACCCGCCCGTTTGCCGGTTGCGCGACCCCTCCACCCGCCGGAATGGCTGGAACACCTCGTCCAGCTTGGCCTGCGGAATACCGGGACCGTGATCCTTGATAACCAGGACAATCTCATTACCGGCCAGCTTCAGACTGACATCAGCCCTTTCGCCGTAGGCCACCGCATTGTCAATCAGATTGGTGACACAGCGGCGCAAGGCGATCGGCCGCCCGGTGCAGATGAGCTTGCGCGAGCCGATGCCCTTCTTTTCAAACGTCACTTGCGGATAATTATCGACGATTGAGTCGACCAGAGACCAGAAATCGATCTTTTCCTGTTCTTCATCGACCACTTCATAGGTGGCGAAGTCGATGACCGAACGGGAAATCGCCTCGATATCGTTGAGATCCTGCATCAATGACTGGCGCAGCTGGGATTTGCGCAGCAATTCAAGCCGCAGGCGAATGCGGGTCAACGGCGTGCGCAAATCATGGGCAAGCGCCGCTGCCAATTGTTCACGGTCAGCCACATATTCGCGCAGTTGGGCCTGCATGGCATTGACGGCCCGCGCCGCCGATTTGTACTCGGTGCTGCCGAATTCCGGCAAAGGTGGAATTTTGACATCCTCGCCGATGCGCTTGACCGCGCTTTCCAATGCGCGATACGGCGCCGTCAGCCGGCGCATCGCCCAGATCGACAAGATGATGACAATGGCCGCGACCGCGCCGAACAATGGCAGTGTCTGCACGGTGAGGATCGGATCGATGGGCGAAACCGGCGTCACGAAGTTCAGCCATTGGCCGTCGCTGAATTCGATGGATGCGATCAGGCCGCCGCTCTTGCTGAAATCCTGCGCGAGCGCCGACAGCTGCTTTTCGACGACGCCGACATCGGCACCGGGCGTGCTGGAATCCGTATCGGTTTCCGGTGTGGCGTTGGGCGATTCGCGGCGAACCCGAGCATCCGTCACGCCAAAGGCTGAAAACCGCGCGACAAGCACGTCTTCAAGCTCGGCCAGATTGTCATCGGATGCAATCGCCGATGTCACGGCCGGATCATCCGACATATAGAGCGGGCTGGACGCATTCGACATGGCGCCGGCAAGACGGGTGCGCTCCGGCGGTGGTGCGGCGTAGAGCAGCTTGACCAGCGTGTACGCCCGCTCGCTCAGGCGAAACAGCTCAAGGATGTTGTTGCCTTCGCTGCGGTCACGCGAGACGATGGACAGTGTGGCGATCTGCGTGGTGATCAGTCCGGCAATCAGGATCAGCAGGATCCAGCTTGGCAGGGACTGGGGCAGAAACCGCTTCATTCCGCCACGACTTCCGGCACGAACTGATAACCGCCGCCGCGAATGGTCAGGATCAGTTTCGGCGACCGCGGATCGTCTTCCATCTTGCGGCGCAGGCGGCTGATCAGAATATCGATGCTGCGATCATATCCGTAAGCGACATTGCTCCCCGCAAGCTCCATCAACTGATCGCGGCTGAGCATGCGCTGCGCACTCTTGACCAGCGTTTCCAGCAGATTGAATTCGCCGCTGGTCAGTTCCACCCGCACATTGTCGGGCGACACCAGCCGGCGGCGCGAACAATCCATCGTCCATCCGGCAAATTTATAAACCTGCGGCTCGATCCGCCGGTCCGGGCCCGGGCCGTCCAGACGGCGCAGAACCGCCCTCACCCGTGCCAGCAGCTCGCGCGGATCGAACGGTTTCGACACATAGTCATCTGCCCCCATCTCCAGCCCGACGACGCGGTCTGTGGTTTCCGTGATGGCCGTCAGCATGATGATCGGCACGCGTGAGTGCATGCGGATATCCCGGCAAATCTCCATGCCGCTCTTGCCCGGCAGCATCACATCGAGAATGAGCAGGTCGACGGGCGTGCGCGAAAAGATGGCCTGCATCTCTTCACTGTCCCTGGCGACGGAGACACGCATGCCGCGCTTTTTCAAAAACTCGTGCAGCAGATCGCGAATGGCATCGTCATCGTCGACAATCAGGATATGCGGCTCAGATTTCATGCGAATCTTTCAACGTGTCAGGCCTAGTGGAACGAATTTGACATTCGCATCCCATTTGACATCACGCGGAACATGCAAATGTCAGAATCGGACCACTAGCTTTGATTATCCGGCAACAAGATAAAGGCCGAAATCCGCATTGACCAGCCGCCCCTGATCACTTCCCGGCGATTTACCGCCGCTTCCCGCTTTCAGAAACAATCCAGAAACAAAACACTACAGAGCGGAAAAACGCGCGCAATAGTCATGCCCGATAACAGGCACACCGGACCTGTTCGCAACCACTGAACAGGACAACACTCGAACGCCAAAGGGTTTTATGCGCAACGTTCTGACCATATCGACACTCATTCTGACCGGCGCGCTGTATGCCGCTGCGCCAGTCGACCTGTCGATGGCTGATGAAACGCTGACCCGTTCCGAGCTTTGCGGCAAACTTCAGCTGCAAACTCAACAAGCCATCACCGAACACGCCGAGGCAAAACGGGCAGCCAAGGCGAGAGCACTTCAACGCAGGGCGACAAGGTTTTGTGCAAGCAACAAGCAGGCACAAGGCATCAGAACGTTCGCACAAGCGTTGAAACTGCTCGGTGTGCAGCCGATTGATGACTGATCGACTGTGTCCCATGAGCCCACATCAAAAGGAAACTGACCTATGAAAAAGTCCCTCTACACAGCTCTCGGCCTTGCTGTTGCTCTCGCTGTTTCGGCTCCGGTTCTGACAGCTTCCAGCGCCAACGCAGCCACTGCTGCCGCACCGGCAGCCGCAGCAGCACCAGCTGCTACCAAGCACACTGCAAAGAAGCATGCTGTTAAAAAGACCCACAAGCACAAGACCCACAAGAAGGCCGCTGCCAAGAAGGCCCCTGCCAAGAAAATGTAATCTTCCTGGCCCGCAATTCTTGAATTGCCTGCAACTATGCCGGTCGTGGGAAACCATAGCCGGCATAGCTTTTTCAAGCGTTTCTCGCTTCTTCCCAAATTTTGCTGAGACCGCAAGAAGCGCAATGATTTCCGGGTGATAGTGCCTTGGCTGCCCGCCAGATTGCTTCAATGCACTATATATTGCGGTGTTTGATCGCCATCCATACAAGTTTTATTATCCAAAACAGATTTCCCATCGTAAAATCCTTGTGATGATTCTACGGCCGATCCCGGATCGCCCATGAAGAGCGGCATCCACGGTCTGCAGGACCATCGTAACGCAACCGGCATGTGGAGAGACGACTATGGGTGGAGAATCACTTCTTATTTTCCTGTTAGTGGGACTGATCGCTGGGTGGCTGGCGAGTCAGCTTGTCAGTGGGGGCGGCTTTGGCCTCATCGGCGATCTGATCATCGGCGTTATCGGCGCATTCATAGCGGGATATCTCCTGCCGCGTCTGGGCATATCGCTGGGTGCCGGAATTCTGGGCGCCGTTATTTCGGCGACAATCGGCGCCGTCATCCTCCTCATCATTCTTCGCGCCGTTAAGCGAGCCTGACGATACCAGCCATTGAAAACGACAAAGCCTCCGAACCGGCAAGGTTCGGAGGCTTTTTGTTGTGCAGCGTTCAACCGGTCAGGTACGGCCGAATTGCGCATCCCCGTTCGGCACGGGCGCCGCGGCTGGCTCAGCCGTGTGATCCCTGTGCGAAATGAAGGTGTAGAACATCGGCACCACGAAGAGCGTGAAGATCGTGCCGACCAGAATGCCGGAGAAAATCACCAGGCCGATGGAATAACGGGCTGCCGCACCCGCACCGGTCGCCGTGATCAGCGGGATAACGCCGAGCGCCATGGCGGCCGTCGTCATCAGGATCGGGCGAAGACGGGTCTTGGCAGCCAGAATGATCGCATCATGCCGCGATATCCCATGCAGTTCCCGCTGCTGGTTGGCAAATTCCACCATGAGAATACCGTGCTTGGTAATCAGCCCGACCAGTGTGATCAGCCCCACCTGCGTGTAGATGTTCAGCGTTCCCAGCCCCATGTTCAGCGGAACAATCGCACCGAAGATCGACAAGGGCACCGACATCATGATGATGAACGGATCGCGGAAGCTTTCGAACTGCGCCGCAAGCACCAGGTAAATCACGACAACCGCCAGAATGAAGGCAATGAGGATCGTGTTGCCCTGGGTGATTTCCAGACGCGACTGGCCGATGTAATCGAGGAAGAACCCATCCGGCATCAAGGGACGTGCCGTATTGATGACCGTCTGCAGGCCTTCACCTGTGGAGACGCCCGGCATCGGCAAGGCACTGATCGTTGCGGAGTTCAACTGATTGAACTGCTCGATGGCTGCCGGTGCCGCATTCTGCACGATTTTGACCACGGCCGACAAAGGCACCATGTCACCCGAGGCGCTTTTGACAAAATACTGGCCGAGGCTTTCAGGATTCGATCTGAAATCCTGCGGCACCTGCGGAATGATGTCATAGCTGTTGGAATCGCGGTCGAACTTGGCGATCTTGCCGCCGCCGACCAGCAATCCAAGCGTCTGGCCGATGTCACTCACCGGCACGCCAAGAGCCGCCGCACGGTCACGATCGATCGTTACCGTCGTCTGGGGTGCATTGAAGGACAGGGAATTCTGCACGACAATGAACTTGCCGGACGCCTGAGCCTGCCGCTTTACCTCTTCGGCGATTTCAAACACCTTGTCCGACGGACCGGTCGATTGAAGAACCACGGAGATCGGCAAGCCGCCGCCGCTGCCCGGAAGGGTCGGCAGGGCAAAGATATAGGCCTGCGCACCCGCCACCGGAGCAATCATCTTCTGCAGTTCCTGCTGAAGCTGCTTCTGCGACTTGGTGCGCTGTGACCAATCCTTGAAGACCCAGATGGCGAAGGCGGAATTCGTCGTGCCAAGGCCGGCAATGTTGAAGCGGGCCTTGAGCTCCGGCAGATCCTTCGTCAGCGCATCGATCTGGTTGGCATAGAGCAGCGTATAGTCGGTCGTTGCATATTGTGGAGCATTGACCAGCGAGACCAGGAAGCCGCCATCTTCTTCCGGTGCCAGTTCGGATGCCGTTTTGGTAAACAGAAATCCTGTCAAAGCCACCAGAATGATAACGATCAGCAATGTCACCGGCCGGAAGGCCAACGACCCGGCAACGCGCCGTTCATAGACACCTTCAAGCCAGCCGAAGCTTCTGTCCACGATGCGCTGGAAACGGCTGTGATTACCGGGTTTCAGCAGCAGCGCGCACATCATCGGCGAAACCGTCAAAGCCGCGACACCGGAAATGATCACCGCACCGGCGAGCGTAAAGGCGAACTCGCGGAACAGCGCCCCGGTAAGACCGGCGGTAAAACCGAGCGGTGCGAACACGGCAGCGAGCGTGATCGTCATCGCGATGATCGGCCCGGTGATTTCCTTCATGCCCTTGAGCGAGGCATCGAGCGGCTTCAGCCCCTCTTCGATGTGGCGATGGATGTTTTCCAGAACAACGATCGCGTCGTCCACCACGAGACCGATGGCCAGAACCATCGCCAGCAGGGAGAGAAGGTTGATCGAATAGCCCAGCAGGAACAGGAAGAAGCACACGCCGACCAGCGAAATCGGAATCGTGACGACCGGAATGATGACGGAACGGAACGAACCAAGGAAGAGAAGGATCACCAGAACAACGATGAGCACGGCTTCACCGATGGTCTTGTACACTTCATCGACCGACGAACTGATCTGTTCCGTCGAATCGTAAAGCATGATCATGGTCATGCCATCGGGCAGAGTTGCCTGGATCGCCGGCAATTCCTTGCGCACGGCCGCCGTCATATCCAGCGGGTTCGCCGAAGGTGTCGGGAAAATACCGATAAACGTACCGCTCGAGCCGTTGAAGGTCACGCGCGTATCCGTGCTCACCGCGCCAAGCTCGATCCGCGCGATATCGCGCAACCGCACGATGCTCTTGGCGTCGGATTTGATCGGCAGGGCACCGAATGCCTCTGGCGTCTGCAATGTGGTCTTCAACGTGATCGGCGAAGCCGTGTACAGGTTCTGCACCTTGCCCGGCGCCGACAGGAAGTTGGACTGATTGATGGCAGCCAATACTTCCGAAGCCGTCGTCGTATGCGCCGCCATCTTGACCGGGTCGATCCAGACGCGCATCGAGAAAACCTGACCGCCCAGAATCTGCGCGTTGGCAACGCCCTGAATGGTCGACATGCGCGGCTGGATGACGCGCTGCAGATATTCGGTGATCTGCTCGCTCGTCATGTTCGGGTTCTGCACGGCGAGGTACATCGTCGCAAAATTCTGCCCCGTGCCCTTGGTGATGACCGGGTCGTCCGCCTCCTTGGGCAGATTGCCGCGCACCTGGTTGACCTTGGAAATGACCTCGGTCAAAGCCGCATCAGGATTGGAGCCAAGCTTCATGTGAACGGTGACGGTGCTCGACGACGGTGACGACGATGACGTCACGTAGTCGATGTTTTCCGTCGTGGTCACCGCATTGGCGATGGGCGCAGAGATGAATCCCTGAATAAGATCGGCACTTGCCCCAGCATAGGCCGTTGTAACGGTGATGGCCGTTTCCTCGACCTTCGGGTATTGGCGAATCGAAAGGTTCGTCAAACCCTGCGCGCCAAGCAGAATGATCATCAAAGCGACAACCGTCGATAGAACGGGGCGGCGAATGAAAACTTCTGAAAAATTCATTTCTTGGGCAGTCCTGAATCGGTTGTATTTGCTGGGTTCACGTCATTGGCGATTGTGACCACCGAACCGGCATTAAGGCGGTTCTGACCGGCTGTCACAACGATATCGCCCTGTTTCAGACCCTTGGTGATTTCAACCAGAAGGCCGGAACGGCGGCCGGGCTTGACGAAAACCTGTGCAACGACAAGCTTGGGCTCTTTCTTCTCTGCAGTCGCACCGGCGGCAGCAGGCTTCGCCGCATCGGCAGGCTTGGCCGCATCCGCTGCGGGCTTTGCCGCATCTGCCGGCTTGGCTGCATCGGGTGCCGGGCGAACGACATAGATGTAGTCGCCGTAAAGGCTGGAGACGAGCGCCGTCTGCGGCAAGGTGAATACGCCTTCTTCCTTGGGAAGCTCGACACGAACCTGCGCGAACTGGCCGGGCCGCAACTTGCCTTCGGGATTATCGACTTTCGCCCGCACCGACACCAGACGCGTCGACGGATCAATGCGCGGTTCGATCGCCGTGATCTGGCCTTCATAGGGCTGATCGGCATCCGAAAGGCTCAGCTTGATCAACTGGCCCATCTTGATCAGATTGAGATTCTGTTCGTTGACGGTGAAATCCACACGCATGGTGGACAGGTCCTGCAGCGAAACGACGACCGTGCCCGGCGACAGATACTGGCCGAGCTCGATGCGCGGAATACCGACTGTGCCCTTGAACGGTGCCTTGAGCAGCTTCTGCTCCATGACAGCTTCCAGCTTGGCGATTTCAGCCTTCTTGGCCAGCGATGCGGCCTGGGCCGTATCCACATTGGATTCCGCGCCGACACCGCGTGTATTCAGGGTGCGGGCACGCGCCAATGTCTGGTCGTTCAGCACATCCTGCGCCTTGGCGGCGACGATATCGGCCTTTTCGATGGCGTCATCCAGCTGCAGCAGCGGTGCGCCCTTCTCGACGATATCGTTGGCTGTAAACGGGATGTCCTTGACAATACCCGCAACTTCCACGGCCAGCTCGACGCCCTGAATGGCGCTGACCGTGCCGATGGCTTCGATATTCGGCGTCCAGACGGCAGGCTCGACCGTGTAGGTCGAGACGGATTGCGCCGGCTGCTGCATGGTCGCGAAGAACTGCTTGATCATTCCGTCGCGGAAAAAGTTGAACCAGACCAGCCCTCCGGCAAGCACCACGACCAAAATGAGAATGATCACGGGTAGAATGTAGCGCTTAATCATCAGGAACCGCTCCGCAACAAAACAATGGCCAGCAAAGTTTGTTGCTAGCCTGTCAAATGAGAATAACGTGATGTGGACTTGATTGCCACGCGCACTTTACTGTACCGTCCGGACGGTAAAGTCAATAGAAGCGGAATCCCTTATGGACGCAAAGTTGTAGAAAAAGGAACGGAATGCGGGCGGCCACACTCACCACCAAAGATAAGATTCTGCAGGCTGCTGCGGAAATTGCCATGGAGGTTGGTCCGGTCCATCTCTCCCTTGATGCCGTCGCACGGCGCGCCGGGCTGTCGAAGGGCGGCCTGCTCTACACCTTCCCGACCAAAGCCAAGCTTCTGGAAGCGCTGGTCGAACACCACGTCGCTGAATTCGACGAATCCCTGCGCATGCAGGAAGCACGCCGCAACCACAAGGTGAACAGTGTCGTTCAGGCCTGTATCGAGGTCTATCGCGCTGAATTTGTGCTCAACGAGCCGGAGCCGTCAGGCATTCTGGCAGCCATTGCCAATGATCCAAGCTTCATTGATCCGATCCGCCGCTACAACAAGCAATTGCTGGACCGCATGAAGGAGAACTCGGAGGACCCGACCATGGCCCTCATCGCGTTCCTGACCATCGAGGGTTTGCGCAGTTTGAAACTGCTGGATATGGACACCCTCACCCACGAAGACCAGATCGCGGCCATTGACGGCCTGCGTCAGCTGTTCGCGCCGTGCGACCCCGACAAGCCGTCCCAGCCGGCTACCGGCTGATCAGGCATAGGGCTTGATGTCGCCCTCGGCCCAGGCAGCCTGGGTTTCCGCGCTGAAAGCATCAAAGCGCTTTGCTTCGATGGCATCGCGGATACCCTGCATATGCCGCTGGTAATAGGCCAGATTGTTCCATGTCAGCAGCATGCCGCCCAGCGCTTCACCCGATTTGACCAGATGATGCAGATAGGCGCGGCTGTAATCGCGTGCGGCCGGGCATGAGGATTCCTCATCCAGCGGGCGCGGATCATCCGCATGGCGCGCATTGCGCAGATTGACCTTGCCGCGGCGGGTAAAGGCCAGGCCATGCCGGCCCGCCCGTGTCGGCATCACGCAATCGAACATGTCGATGCCGCGCGCCACGGATTTCAGGATGTCGTCGGGCGTGCCCACCCCCATCAGATAGCGCGGCTTTTCCTCCGGAAGCTCGGGACAGGTCACATCCAGCATGTCGAGCATGACCTCCTGCGGTTCGCCGACAGCAAGGCCGCCAACGGCATATCCCTTCAGATCCATCGCCTTCAGCGCCTGCGCCGAGCGGATGCGCAGATCCGGCACATCGCCGCCCTGCACGATACCGAACATGGCTTTCCCCGGCTGGTTGCCGAACGCCGTCTTGCAGCGTTCGGCCCAGCGCAGCGACAGTTCCATGGCGCGCTGGATGTCTTTCGGTGTTGAAGGCAGGGCAACGCATTCATCCAGCTGCATCTGGATATCGGAGTCGAGCAGCCCCTGGATTTCAATCGAGCGTTCCGGGCTCATCTCATGGGCACGCCCGTCGATATGCGAGCGGAAAGTCACGCCCTTTTCGTCGAGCTTGCGCAGTTGCGCCAGGGACATGACCTGGAAACCGCCGGAATCCGTCAGGATCGGTCCGGGCCAGCGGGCAAAATCGTGCAGTCCGCCGAGTTTTGCAATCCGTTCGGCGCTCGGGCGCAGCATCAGGTGATAGGTATTGCCGAGAATGATATCGGCGCCGAGCTCGGCAACCTGGTCCATATACATGGCCTTGACCGTGCCCGCCGTGCCGACCGGCATGAAGGCCGGCGTGCGGACAGTGCCGCGCGGCATGGTGATTTCACCGCGCCGGGCCTTGCCATCGGTTGCGATCAGTTTGAATTCAAAATTTTCTGTCATGATGCGGATCGCCATAACAGGCTTGCATCGCCATAGGAATAGAAGCGGTAGTGATTTTTGATCGCATGGGCATAGGCCGCATGCATGCGCTCGAAGCCGCTGAAGGCTGACACCAGCATGAACAGTGTCGATTTCGGCAGGTGGAAATTGGTCATCAGCAGGTCAACCGCCCGGAACCTGTAACCCGGCGTGATGAAAATATCCGTCGGGCCCGACCATGCCCGGATAACGCCATCTTCGCCAGTCGCGCTTTCCAGCAGACGCAGCGAGGTCGTGCCGACGCTGACAATGCGGCCGCCCCGCGCCTTCACGGCATTGAGTGCATCCGCCGTCTTCTGGTCCACATGGCCGATTTCCGCATGCATCTTGTGGTCTGCAGTATCGTCCGCCTTGACCGGCAGGAATGTGCCCGCGCCCACATGCAGCGTAACGAAGTGCTCTTCGATGCCGCGCTTTTTCAGATCGTCCAGCAAATCAGGGGTAAAATGCAGTCCCGCAGTCGGTGCTGCAACGGCACCTTCCTCGCGGGCATAGACGGTTTGGTAATCCTCCTTGTCGCGGCCATCTTCCGCCCGTTTGGAGGCGATATAGGGCGGCAGCGGGATATGCCCGACCGCCGCAATGGCCTGATCAAGATCGGCGCCGCTGAAATCAAACACCAGCAGGACTTCACCCGCGTCGCCCTTTTCGGCGACTGTGGCCTGCAGCGACCCCAGCAGACAGGCATTGTTGCCGTGACCGAAATCGATCCGCTCGCCCTGCCTGATGCGTTTTGCCGGGCGCAGGAAGGCTTTCCAGCGATCCGGTCCCGTCCGCATATGCAGCGTCGCACTGATCTGAGCCTTTACACCCTCGCGCTCGCGAAACCCTTCAAGCTGTGCGGGTATCACCTTGGTATCATTGAAAACAAGAGCGTCACCCGGGCGCAGAAAATCGCCGAGATTGCGAACGGCACTGTCGTCAAATCCGGAACTGTCCGCTTTCACAAGCAAAAGCCGCGCTGAATCGCGCGGCTCTGCAGGTCTCAATGCGATGTTTTCTTCCGGCAGATCAAAATCGAAAAGATCAACACGCATGGTCTGTCAATGCGATCTTATTCGGCGTCTGCGGCAACGCGCATGGAAACGATCGAATCCGGATCCTGCACGGGCTCGCCGCGCTTGATCTTGTCGACATTGTCCATGCCTTCGATGACCTGGCCCCAAACCGTGTACTGGCGATTGAGGAAGCCCGCATCGTCGAAGCAGATGAAGAACTGGGAATTGGCCGAATTCGGGTTCTGCGAACGGGCCATCGAGCAAGCGCCGCGGCCGTGATTGGCGTTGGAGAACTCTGCCTTCAGGTCCGGCTTTTCCGAACCGCCCATGCCCGCACGCGACGGATTGAAGGACGAACCGCCCTTCTTGCCGAACTTCACGTCGCCGGTCTGCGCCATGAAACCATCGATGACGCGGTGGAAGACGACGCCGTCATAGGCGCCTTCGCGTGCCAGTTCCTTGATGCGCTCGACATGGCCGGGTGCGAGATCGGGGTAAAGTTCGATGACGACATTGCCCTTGGTGGTTTCGAGCAGGATCGTGTTTTCTGGATCTTTGTAAGCCATTTCCGGCATCTCCTTTGTTAGATTATTTTGCCGGACCGACAGTGACCTTGATCATCTTGTCCGGATTTTCAACGGCGCCATTCTGCGCTTCATTGCCTTTTTTGATCTTGTCGACCGCTTCCATGCCGCTCGTCACCTTGCCGACGACCGTATACTGGCCGTTCAGGAATGCGCCCTTGTCGAACATGATGAAAAACTGCGAATTGGCCGAATTCGGGTTGGAGGAACGCGCCATGCCGACGGTGCCGCGCACGAAGGGTTCCTTCGAGAACTCGGCAGGCAGGTCCGGACGCTTCGACCCGCCGGTTCCTGCGGCAGCCTGATTGTAGCCCTTTTCGGTATTGCCATACTGCACGTCACCGGTCTGGGCCATGAAGCCGGGAATGACGCGGTGGAACACGACACTGTTGTAGGCACCTTCCTTGGCCAGCGCCTTGATCTGCTCGACATGTTTCGGCGCAAGGTCGGGACGCAGCTCGATCTTGACGTCGCCGTCCTTCAGCTTGATCGTCATGGTGTTCTGGTCATCGGCCCAGCTTGGGGTCAATGCAGCAAAAGACAGGGAAGAAACGGCTGCTACAAGAAGCGCAGTGCGAAATACGGACATACAGAAAGTCTCCAACGGATGGGGATGAGAAGAAAGCCCTATTTGAATTTGGCCCTGAGCGCCTCGGCGACAAGAGCGGGAGCAAAATGCCGGACGTCGCCGCCCATGGCCGCAATCTGGCGGACCAATGTGGCAGTAATCGTGCGGACCGAAGGATCAGCCGGCAGGAACACGGTCTGCAGCTCCGGCGCCATCGTGCCGTTCATGCCGGCCATCTGCATCTCGTAATCGAGATCCGTGCCGTCCCGCAGGCCACGCACCATCAGCGAAGCGCCGTGTTTGCGGGCGGCATCAATCAGCAGACCATCGAAGGACACCACCTCGAGCCGCTGGCTGTCCTTGCCGAAAACATCCGCAGCAACCCGTTTGATCAGGTCCACGCGCTCGTCGAAGGAAAACAGCGGCGCCTTGCCCGGATGAATGCCGATGGCCACGAATACCTTGTCAGCAAGGCGCAACGAGCCCTGCAGGACATCCATGTGTCCATTGGTGATCGGGTCGAAGGATCCGGCGTAGATTGCGATTGTCATACCGTCTCCTAGCCGTTTTATCGGGCGCTTTCAATGGCCGGAAACAGTCCTCCCTTCATGATAAATGAACGGAAGATGAACGGGCACATCAGCAAGCATTCAGTTCCCGCCAACTATAAAGAACGCAGAAAATGAAACCTTTCGGCCCCTATTGCGTTGTTAATCACAGGAAAGCTGAAGATTGAAGGGATAAATGAATGTTTGTACTTCTGAGTGTAGGCATGATGATTGCGATGATGGTTTCCGCCGTCGTCATGATTCTGGAAGAAAACAAAAAGCGGGAAGCCAAAGTTAAGACATCCCGCTTCGGTGTTTATCCCATGAACGGCCAGAACGACCATCCGCGGTTCTAACTTTCGTCAGAACCGCTTTCCCCTGCCGTCTCGGCGCCGCCTTCGGCGGGAATGACTGCCTCAAGCTCTTCGTCATCGCTATCGGTTTCTGAAATCCGCTCGACCGACACAACCTTCTCGCCATCGGCTGTATTGAAGATCGTCACGCCCTTTGTGGAGCGTCCGGCGATGCGAATGCCGTTAACCGGAACGCGGATCAGCTGACCGCGGTCAGAGACGAGCAGGATCTGATCCGAGGCCTCGACCGGGAACAGCGACACAAGCTTGCCGATTTCATCGGTCTTCGATGTATCCGTTGCGCGAATACCCTTGCCGCCACGTCCCGAGACACGGAATTCGTAGGATGACGACCGCTTGCCATAACCGAACTCACTGACGGTCAGAACCGTCTGCTCGCGGTCGCGCAATTCGGCATAACGCTCGGCATTGAGATCAGCCACTTCCGTGGCTTCTTCGCCCACCAGTGCCACTTCCTCAACGTCATCCGCACCCTGTGCACGCCGGTCAGCCGCTGCCTGCTTGAGATAAGCGGAGCGTTCAGCCGGGCTTGCATCCACGTGGGCGAGAATTGCCATCGAGATAAGCGTATCCCCCTTGGCCAGTGTGATACCACGGACACCGATGGAGTTACGGCCGGCAAAGACGCGTACGTCAGTGACGGGGAAACGGATGCACTGGCCGCCGGCAGCGGTCAAAAGCACATCGTCAAACTCGTCACAGGTATCGACGCCGAGGATTTCATCGCCCTCTTCTTCCAGCTTCATCGCAATCTTGCCGTTGCGATTGACCTGAACGAAGTCAGAGAGCTTGTTGCGGCGCACGGTGCCGCGCGTCGTGGCAAACATGACGTCGAGATTGGTCCAGCTTGCCTCGTCTTCGGGCAGCGGCATGATTGTCGTGATGCGCTCGCCCTGTTCCAGCGGCAGCATGTTGATCAGTGCCTTGCCGCGGGACTGCGGCGTGCCGATCGGCAGGCGCCAGACCTTTTCCTTATAGACAATGCCGCGCGACGAGAAGAACAGCATCGGCGTGTGGGTATTGGCCACGAACAGCCGTGTGACGAAATCCTCGTCCTTCATGGTCACGCCGGAGCGGCCCTTGCCGCCACGGCGCTGCGCGCGATAGGTGGTCAATGGCACGCGCTTGATGTAACCCGCATGGCTGACGGTCACGACCATGTCTTCCCGGGCGATCAGGTCCTCGTCATCCATATCCGCGCCGCCATCGGTCAGTTCCGTGCGGCGGGGCGTGCCGAACTCGTCGCGGATGGCGGCAAGTTCGTCCTTGACGATGGTCATGATGCGCAGGCGCGATGCGAGGATTTCGAGATAATCCTTGATTTCAACGCCGATCCTGTTGAGCTCATCGGCGATTTCATCGCGTCCGAGGGCGGTCAGGCGCTGCAGGCGCAGATCGAGAATGGCGCGTGCCTGCTCTTCCGACAGATTGTAGGTGTTGTCGTCATTGAGCGTGTGGCGCGGATCGGCGATCAGCGTGATCAGCGGTGCCACGTCGTTGGCCGGCCAGCGGCGTTCCATCAACTGATCGCGCGCCGTTGCCGGATCCGGCGCCTGGCGGATCAGCGCGATGATCTCATCGATATTGGCAACGGCAATCGCCAGACCGACCAACACATGCGCGCGGTCACGCGCCTTGCGCAGCAGGAATTTCGTGCGGCGGCTGACAACTTCCTCGCGGAAGGCGACAAAGGCGCGCAGAATGTCCATCAGGTTCAGCAGGCCCGGCTTGCCGCCGTTGAGCGCCACCATATTGGCGCCGAACGAGGATTGCAGCGGGGTAAAGCGATAGAGCTGGTTGACGATGACATCGGCAACGGCATCGCGCTTCAGCTCGACGACCACGCGGTAACCGTCACGGTCGGATTCGTCGCGGATGTCCGAAATGCCCTCGATGCGCTTTTCACGCACGAGATCGGCCATCTTCTCGATCATCGTCGCCTTGTTCACCTGATAGGGCACTTCGGTGATGATGATGGCTTCGCGGTCGCCGCGCATGGCTTCGATGGCGACCTTGCCGCGCATCAGAATCGAGCCGCGACCGGTGCTGTAGGCGGAATGAATGCCGGAACGGCCGAGAACAATGCCGCCCGTCGGGAAATCCGGACCCGGAATGATTTCCATCAGTTCCGCCAGGTCGATGGCCGGATTGTCGATCAGGGCAATACAGCCATTGATGACCTCAGCCAGATTGTGCGGCGGAACATTGGTCGCCATACCCACGGCGATACCGCCGGAGCCATTGACCAGAAGGTTGGGGAAACGGGCGGGAAGAACCACCGGCTCCTGCTCACGGCCGTCATAATTGTCCTGGAAATCGACCGTTTCCTTGTCGATATCCTCAAGCAGGGATTCCGTCACTTTTTCGAGACGGCACTCGGTGTAACGCATCGCCGCCGGGGAATCGCCATCGATGGAGCCGAAATTGCCCTGCCCGTCGACCAGCGGATCGCGCAGCGACCAGTCCTGCGCCATGCGCACCAAAGCATCGTAGATCGAGGCGTCGCCGTGGGGATGGTATTTACCCATGACCTCACCGACCACACCGGCGGATTTACGGTAGGATCTGTTCCAGGATAGGCCCATTTCGTTCATCGCATGCAGGATACGCCGGTGCACCGGCTTCAGACCATCACGCACGTCAGGCAGTGCGCGGCTGACAATCACGCTCATGGCATAGGAGAGATAGGAGCTTTGCATCTCCTCGATAATGGAAATTGGCTCAATGCCGAAATTTCCGCCTGGTTTATCGTCTTCTGGGCCGGATGGTGGGGTTAGTTCAGACACGAGGCACTCATCTTTCGTATAGAATCAATCTTCATCTTATAGCGGCTTTTCAACGTAAAAGCCAACCGGTGGCACCACAGTACACAGATGAAAACCCTTTGTTTTCAATAGGATACAACAGTTCATTTCAATCGGTGAAAAACTTGGTTGCAAAATCCCAACTTTATCGACGCTTAACCCCGAATCCGCTACTCTGGCTCAGCTTCAATCAGAGAAGAAAAGCAAAATCGTGGCGCTTTATGACACCCTGCTCAATGCGCTCGTTACCCTCATGGTGACGATCGATCCACCGGGACTGGCGCCGCTGTTTCTGGCGCTGACCAGGGGCATGAATCGCAAGGAGCGCGGCCAGGTTGCCCTGCGCGCCAGCATCACCGCCTTTGTCGTGCTGACGATCTTCGCCATAGCGGGCGCACAGATCCTGGCGCTGTTCGGCATCACCATCGGCGCCTTCCGCATTGCCGGCGGCCTGCTCCTGTTCTGGATCGCCTTCGAGATGATTTTCGAAAAACGCCAGGAGCGGCACGAGAAGAGCGCCACCGTTGCCATCACCAAGGATCATATCCGTAACATCGCCGCCTTTCCGCTCGCCATTCCGCTGATCGCCGGCCCCGGCGCTATCTCCGCGACCATCCTGCTGGCCGGCACCTTGTCCGAGCCGACATCGCGGCTGGCGCTGATCGGCATCATCCTGATCTGCATCGCCGCATCCTATGTCGTGTTTTTCCTCGCTGAGCGCGTCGACCGCTTTCTGGGTGAAACAGGCCGCTCGATCCTGACACGCCTTCTGGGGGTCATCCTGGCGGCATTGGCAGTGCAATTCGTGGCGGACGGCATCAAGACCTTCATCACGACATGAATCATTTCAGGTGATCTTCCTCCGCGGCATCCTTCTGCGTGATCAGGCGGGCGCTGCGCGTGCCGCTGACGGAAATCCACAGCCAGCTCATGGCCACGGCGAGACGGTTGCGCACGCCGATGAGGAAGTAGATATGGGCAAGTCCCCATAGCCACCAGGCGACATAGCCCTTGAGCTTGATCCAGCCGAAATCCGTCACCGCCGCGCGCTTGCCGATCGTTGCAAGATCGCCCGCATGGCGATAGCGGAAAGGCTTTGGCGCGGCATCGCCGGCCAATCGCGCCCTGATGGTTTTTGCCACATGGATTCCCTGCTGCTTGGCAGCTGGCGCAATGCCGGGAACCATGCCCTTGCCGCCATTTTTGACCGTTGCCGTATCGCCGATGACAAAGATATCCGGATGCCCCGGAGCGGTCAGATCGTCGTTGACGGCAACACGCCCTGCCCGGTCCGCTGGTACGTCGAGCCATTTTGCCGCCGGAGAGGCTTGGACACCCGCGGCCCAGATGATCGTCGCCGCGCCGACAAATTGCCCGGCATATTCCACGCCATCCGCGGTGCAGCTTGTCACCGGATTGCCCAGATGCACCTGCACGCCGAGCTTTTCGAGCGCCCGCTGCGCATAGGCGGAAAGGTCAGGCGCGAAGGCGCCAAGCACGCGCTCCCCGCCTTCGATCAGGATCACCCGCGCCGTGGCGGGATCAATCACCCGGAATTCACCTTTCAGCGTATCCCTTGCCAGATCGGCAATCGTTCCGGCGATTTCCACACCCGTCGGCCCGGCGCCGATGATGACGAAGGTCAGCAATGCCGCCCGGCGCGCCGGATCGGGCTCGCGTTCGGCCTTTTCAAAGGCGGTCAGAATACGCCTGCGGATCGTCGTGGCATCTTCAAGCGTCTTCAATCCCGGCGCAAAGGGCTCCCAGTCGTCATGGCCGAAATAGGCATGGCGGGCTCCTGTCGCCAGCACCAGCGTGTCATAGGGGATGACCTCGCCATCGGCGGTCGAAATGGTGCATGCAGCCGTATCCACGCTTTCAACAGTTCCAAGCAATGTCTTGATATTGCTGTATTTGCGCAGGAGATGCCGGATAGGCCAGGCAATTTCCGAGGTCGCCAGCGTCGATGTGGCGACCTGATAGAGCAGCGGCTGGAAAAGATGGTGATTGCGCTGGTCGACCACGGTGACGGCGACATCCGCATTGCGCAGGGAATTGGCGGCTTCCAGCCCGCCGAATCCGGCTCCGACGATGACCACCCGGTGCGGGGTGTTGAGGGGCGTTGCGGTGTCTGTCATGACAGGCTCCTTGTGCACTGCACAACACGTATCAGACCTCGGGTGGAAAGGTCAAACATCACGGCTTGCGGTGGTCAACGCGGCCCACCGGCCTGGCGTGATGCCATAAGCTTTCTTGAACTGCCGGTTGAGATGGCTTTGGTCGGTGAATCCGGTTTCCACCGCGATTTCCGCCAGTGGTACGCCCAGTTTCATCAGATCCTTCGCGCGCTGCAGGCGGCGCATCAGCAGGAAGCGATGCGGGCTCGTGGCATAGAGGGCGCGGAAGTGCCGCGACAGCGCATAACGGTCAAGGCCGCTGACGGCCTCCAGCTCCCGCGAGCGCACCAGCCGCAGGGCATTGTCCGCAAGATAGTCGCGGGCCATGCCCGCCTGCCGCACTGCAGGTCTGCCCATCGGTTTCAACGGCTGCTTCGCGTGGCGCGCCAATCCCAGCGTCAGCCGCGATACGATGTCATCTACCAGCAGTTCATCCATTTCCGCATCGGGATTGCCGAACGCGGCGGATATGGCCGAGACAAGCGGCGCATCGGAAAAGACCGGCTCCCGCACGAAAGGCAGCGCACCATGATTGCCGCCAAGCGCCGCGATGGCCAGCGCCGGCTCGAGATAGATCATCCGGTAACGCAGGCCGTCCTCGGTGCCTGCCCCGCCATCATGCACCTCGTCGGGATGCAGGACCATGATGTTGCCGGGAAGGCTTTGCCGCTTTTCCCCGCGATAGCGGAATGTCTGAACGCCGTGCAGCGTTACGCCGATGGCATAGGTATCGTGCCGGTGCGGTTCGAAGGCATCGCCGGTGAAGCGCGCTTCCATGCGCTCGACACCCGGATTGGATGGCGCCGACAGGATGGCATCGTGCGCCGGACGCTCGCACAAACGTCCAAGACCGCGCAGCACTTCCTCTTTTAGATTTTCACCCGGCATCCGGCAGACTCGATCCATGAATGGAGACCTAGATTTGGTGTTTGATACGAAAATTACAATTGTCGTGCGTGACGATCTTGCGACATGGCAGAAACTCAACGTTTCGTCGTTCCTGGCAAGCGGCGTTGTCGCCCAGTCCCCCGGATTGATCGGCGCCCCCTATATGGATCGGGCCGGCCATCATTATCATCCCTTGCCCATCCAGCCGATGATCGTGCTCACGGCGGATCAGGCAACCCTGTCGGCCATCCACCGCCGCTCGCTCGAACGCGAGGTCAAATCCTGCCTGTATATCGAGGAGATGTTTTCAACCGGATATGATCAGGCCAATCGCGCCGTGTTTGCCCGGTTTGCACCGGATGATGCGAGGGTTGTCGGCATTGCGCTGCACGCGGAGAAGAAGATCGTCGACAAGATCACCAAGGGCGCCAGGATGCACCCCTAGCACCGGCGCTACCAGCCGGATACAAGTGCGAATACAACGAGATACCGCACAGTCTTGGCAATGGAGACCAAGAGCACAAAACTCCAGAGCGGCTCGCGCAACACCCCGGCAATCAGCGTCAGCGGATCGCCGATCACGGGTGCCCAGCTCAACAGCAGGGTCCACTTGCCATAGCGCTGGTACCAGCCCGTGGCACGGTCGAGCTGCGCCTCGCTCGCCGGGAACCATTTGCTGTGGCGGAACTGATCGATCCCGCGCCCGAGCAGCCAATTGACCACCGAGCCGAGGACATTGCCCACGCTGGCAACGGCGATCAATGCGACGGCTGGATAGGAATGCGAGAGCAGCAGTCCGGCAAGCAACGCCTCCGACTGCATCGGCAAAATGGTTGCGGCCGCAAAAGCGGCCGCGAACAATCCGGCATACACGCCCAGATCAACAAGCATGATCAAACCGGTAAAGGCTTACAGAACAGGCTCAGAACGGGATCTCGTCGTCGAGGTCACGCGAGAAATTGCCACCTGCATTGCTGCCGCCGCTGGACGGCGAAGCGCTGGAACGGCCGAAATCCGAACCATAATCGCCATTGTCGGAGACCTGGCCCCGGCTCGAATTGTCGAACGAGCGGCCGCCGCCAGAACCGGCACCCTCGCCACGTGAATCGAGCATCTGTAATTCACCACGGAATTTCTGCAGGACGATTTCCGTCGAATAGCGGTCATTGCCGGTCTGGTCCTGCCACTTGCGGGTCTGCAGCGCGCCTTCCAGATAAACCTTCATGCCCTTCTTGAGGTACTGTTCAGCCACCTTGGCCAGGTTGTCGTTGAAAATGACGACGCTGTGCCATTCGGTCTTTTCCTTGCGCTCGCCGCTGTTCTTGTCGCGCCAGCTTTCCGAGGTGGCAATGCGCAGATTGACCACCGGATCGCCTGAACCGAGACGCCGGACTTCCGGATCAGCGCCAAGATTACCG